>Ga0224511_10000825_pt1 | contig 16627 bp, 10 predicted proteins | sample SF_May12_sed_USG_2_FD_169988 | JGI IMG/M metagenome (GOLD analysis project Ga0224511, IMG submission 169988) | Sediment microbial communities from San Francisco Bay, California, United States - SF_May12_sed_USGS_8_1 | ecosystem: Environmental > Aquatic > Marine > Sediment | place: USA...
CGCGACATTAGTTTAGTTAGATCCAGAAAAGCTACATTTTGCTTAAGATTCACTTCGTAACTTAATGAATATGCAATCAATATGATATATAAGATGCTCATCAGCTGTACAGTCTGTACAATCTAATCACGCCTTTTCAGTTTTCACAGAGCTCTGGATGCAATTACAAACGTTTTCCTAATGCAACGTTTTACCTTATATAAACCAAAACTCATGCCAGGTGAACAGTTTAAACTGCATGTGTAGCCTACGTGTGCAGCATGTAGTTTACTGCTGTTTTATATTTGCTGTAAGCCTAAGCGTATAACGTATTTGAATTTGAATTGCATCAGGTCTGCAAATACGTTTAAGGTCCTAGTGTTGTCACAAATATATGGCTTACGACATCAAACATGGAAATAATAAAACACTACTTTGTAAGCTTTTTAATATGTGTTGATAGATTATTAAGATATAACATATATTTTTAGAACTTTTCTAACAAAGTTATACGGTGTATGGCCTTTATATAATTGATAAATAAACTAATTGCTGATAATTACATGTTCAAACTTACGTGCAAGAAATGCATAACTTCCCATCATTTATAAGTATTGCAAATGAAGGCATATAAAATGTTTATGGTAAACAAGAAAATGTTACCCTAATATATTCAATAAACAATCTAGAAACATATTTGTTTGTAAATAAACATCAACATATGATGGAAAACTGAAAGTAGAAGGTATCTACTTTCGGTTTGCCATTACCTGTTTATGTTATTTTTACAAATAATTATATTTCTTGATTGTTTATTGAATATATAAAGGTAACATTTTCTTGTATACTATAACCACTATATAAGCTTCTATTTTCAATACTTAAGACTGATCGGAAGTTATTAATTTCTTGCATGTAAGTTTGAACACGTAATCAACAGTAATTTGTGTATTTATTAATTATAAAGGTCAAATCCCGAATTGTTGTGTTAGATTAATTCTACTGAACTATGTGTTATATGAAAACACTATATCACAATATATTAAAAAGCTTAAAACGGTGTCTTTTCAATTAACTGTTTGACGTTGTAAGTTATATATTTGTGATAACACTAGGACCTTAAGCCTTAAAGGTTTGCAAACAATTGTACATTGTAGTAGGAGTTTGCCGAGCGTAACCCGGCTCATACGCGGACAGGTAGTGTACAGTCACTTTTGATCCTGTTGTGACAGCTACGCGTACAGTACGGTATATTGAATTTTTGAAACCGTTTAAGATGTTTAAAATCATTTAATTAAGACTATGATAAGAATTAACATGTATTGAATTTATCACCTTATTTAAAGTTTATAAATAATGGTTTTGATAAGATTTAGTGCAATCTAATGTTTTATCTTAAACTTTGTTTACAACTTATACGATGGCTCTCCCGCTTAATAAACATATGTTACTTTATTTTCCACAGTTATCAACACATTTTTACGGAATTTTGAAAACTAAATAACATCTTTACTAATATTGATTATATTTATATGTGTTTTTCATTCTGTATTAACTCGTTTCCTTTAATTGTTATTATGCAATGCCCTCATTATTTTCATGTACATATGAAAACGAATAAATAAAAGTTGACTTGACTTGACTTGACAGTGAGGCGTAGTAAACAGGAAACAGGGCAGAACCAGTCTTCTTTCAATTCTACTTTCGGTTTGGTTTGACGTGGCAGTCAACTATAAAATATAATTTATAAACAACGTTTACTGCCTCTTTCCTGCAGAAGAAAATAGAAGGAGCGGTAATGGTTTGGTATTATATTTATTACAAATAAGTGAAATAACATAACATCAATTCATTTTGAAACATTTATTTTGGATTTAAAGTAAATTAACAGATTTTGGAACATTTATGTTAAGACTTAGAGTAATTTCCACTGTGGAATGGAATTGATAAATGTTTTGGACAAACAAGCATTAGTCGTTATATTTTGGACACCATTTACTCTGTTGTTAAGCATAAAAACAGTAAAGCATATCAACGTGCCATCATGGCAAGATATTAATACTGAAGGGAGGTAAGTCTTGTGCGCCTTCTCAAGGAGATATTGGTGTGCCTATGATTCAAGATAAAACTTGCGCGCTTTCTCAAAGGGGGATTGTTGTGCCTTATGAGTCAAGCTTTCCTGAAGCCATGATAGAGTCATGATAGGTTAGCGCGAAGATATTTGATTTGATCCTCCGAGGCAAAATTACAGTATAATTGTCCCTTATGCCTGTTTTCATGGACAGGATGGACCTGTGGATTAGGCTTAATAAATGTATCTCCATAATGAGTAATATTTATGGGTGTAAGATCAAGATCACAGGATGTGATTTTTTATGTAACTGCATTCATCTTTCTGTAACTCCTAAAATGTGTGGAATCAAAATTATTGAGTTTATTAAGATGACATTTTTGAATACTAGGTCTGAAAAAGTCCTGGTGTTATTTCACTGCATCTGCATGTTGAGTGGCAGTCAACATTATTGTGGAAGTATGTATATTTTCAGGAAGCTACATTAGTCATGATGCCTTGTGCACATAAGGATCTTGGACTGCACATATTAAATTAAATTATTTTGTAATCTAACTATCCAACTTTTATCAGAATAGAACGAAAATGTAAACGTTTTTATAAAATGATATAGACCAAAATGGTTAAGGCGACTTCATCATGAATAGTCCTAAAATGTAATCCTTTATAATAATATTAAGTTAATGACACTTTTACGTAGGTGTAAATCTATAAACCATTGCAGTGTTCTTACTTTAAGTTTTACATTTGACCCGCTAGGAGGATTTACAGTCGAAACGCATTATTTTCAATAACTTATTAATTCCTTTATAATAGATAATATTATTAATCGTGGACGTGTTACCAATTAATTATGCATTAGTGAAAGTTATCACAGAAGTACAAACTAGTATTTTTTATACAATAAGAACATTTCTGATATCGAAAGTTATCATTCAAATACTATTTTTTATCGCTGGTAATCTACGAATATAAGCAAAACACACACGCATAATCACTCAAGATACAAATATGCAGAATCACTCGAGATACACATATGCACGATCACTCGAGATACACACCACCACTCATGATGCCGATATTAAACAAAACGAAATATAAAGACAAACCGTCACGATGGGCATTCAAGTGTCCGCTACATTTGATGCCTTTACGAGTTCGTTAAGTAGGAGCTGTGTTCGAAAATGATCAACTATTATTGTTCTGTTAGGTTTGCAATGGCTAGTAATAGTTTATTTTGGGCAGGAAACAAAAACACAATTACACTGTTTTTCTGAAAAGACAGGCAACAAATAATTTACTTGGCAACAATCCATGTTAACGAAATGAGACATTAAGTGCAAGTTTTTATGATACTTTTATAAAAGTTAGAAAACAATGCAATAAATCTTTTTTTAACATTAAACCCATTAATATTGATTTTTTAATTTCAATCATAGTTTACAAATTAAACGATCTAGTACATTCTAACTTAATTTTGATACTAGTAGTTAGGGTAAGTGTTTTGTTGTTCTGTTGTCTATTATTTTTTAATCTTTTTTCTCTCACTTCTATACTGTTGCATAAATGTTACTATTTCTGCTAAATAACGAATTTCTTTCTCGACACCTGACGTTTAAATTGGGAGAGAAGGAAAGAAATCTATATACATGTATTTCACATTAACTTTACCATTTTACTATCTGTACTTGGCTATTCTACCACTGACCTGTGATGTGTTTCTAACAGGAAAAAGACTGTTGTGCTTCTCATTAATTCAAATACTTTTATGACACTCTGTTCATACTCTACGTAACCAGAGTATTGAGCGAAAATGCATTTTCTTCTCATTATCTTCTCCAATAAATGTTGAGTAAGTGTACGATTTGTAGCTGTGGAAAACTGGGTTTAACCACCAATGACAGAAACTGAACTTACCAGGAAGTGACTCAATATTTGTTGGAGGATTCATTTAAATGAAAAAGAAGATGTTCATGTGTAATGTTCGTTAGGTTTTGTCAAGAGCTTGTGTTGCCCTTAAACTTGACCCTGCCTGCATTGTCTGCTACATTTGTTTCTCTGAGCATCTCATCATTTTATATTAACACATAAGTAGAAACATTGTTTCCATTCTCTAATCATTGAACAAAAATGCCGATTAATGCTTAAAATACAAAAACTATTTATGATGGTGTTCCTACAATCGTAAAAGTAGAATAAAAGGTTACAATTTATATGTATAGTGGTTCGAACAGATCCCCATCATTAGATAAACAACCATTGCGAAATTAGTGTTTTATATGATAGCTTAAATTAAACATCGTCGGTTAATATAATTATAGTGAATATTTTGTTCCTTGAAAGCAATGAATTCAAAAAAGAATGCAACTGCTACTGTACTACTATTTTTCTGGTTTTTATAGTGTTTATATTGAAACATCCTTTTATATACGCTTTAATACACATAAACTTAAAAAGAATGTAGTGTCAGTAAATGTCGTAAAATCTAATGTGCTTCTTTGATTGTTTTAATGTTTGCTAGAATGTTTTGTATAATTGTTTTTGTTGTGATGCTTTTCGTTTTTCTCCTCTCTACTTAAAAAAATGTTTGATATTAAATGTTAAACTTGTTCACTGAAGTATAATCGTCATAGTGGCTAGTTGTGGAGCCTTAATCACGTTTATATTTCAGTGTGAAGAACTAATAAACCACCAAGCTTATTAAAATATTGCCATTTCCATTTCTTCAATATTCTTTTCTAGACGAATAGTTTATAGGAAGTGGTGGGGAGGATGTCATTTTCAATTCAAATAATAAATCTTCAATTTATGTTATTGTTTATGTTTACACCTCATTTAACTTTTTTATCTGAACTAAATATAGAAAACCATATATTTGACTTCCTTTAAAATACCATTGTGAAAAAATAAAAATAAAGATATTGTGACAAAGATAATAGTTACGTCCTGCAACATAGCCATAGTCTATGGTATTCAAAAGGTATTTATTTAAAAGTATACGTCAAGTAACAACATCCTCCCCACTACTTCCCATGAGCTGTTCGCCAAATTAAGGATATCGAAGTAATGGGATTGGCAGTTTTAATATATCGGTTTGTCTGAAATATTTTTACAAGTATTAAATGCGAGCTCCTAGAGTATCTCTGCTTAATGTTTAAAATTATACTAATTACAGTCATCAACCGTACATTAAGATGACTCAACATTTGTTTGAGGAATAATATTTTTAAAACACGAACACTATTAAAGTGAAACAGAGACTCTCCTGTTTAATGTTCGTTATGATTTTGTTCTTCGAAAGCAATGAATACAATACAATGAATGTGACTGCTACTGTAATACTATTATTCTGGTTGTCGTAGTGTTGAGATTGAAATATCCTCTTATATAAGCAATAATACACATAAATTAAAATAGTGTAGTGTCAGTAAATGTACAATCCGATGTACTTCTTAGATTGATTGAATGTTTGCTAGAATGTTTTGTGTAATTGCTATTCGTTGTGATGCTCTACAAGCCTTTTCCCTTTACTTTTACAAATGTTGGATATTAAATGTTTAAATCGTGTTTAGCTTGTTCATTGAAGTATGAACATCATTAGGGCTAGTCGTAGAGCCCTAATGATGTTCATATTTCAGTAAACTAATCAACCACCAAGCTTATTATTTATATTTACACCTCACTCTACCTGTTCATCTGAACTAAATATTAAAAAATGACTTCCTTTGAAGTGCCATTTTAATATAATAAATATAAAGATACTGATAAATAAAAATGTTTCGTCCTGCAACACGGCCATAGTAATAGTCTAAAGTATTCAAAAGGTATTCAATTAAAAGTGTAAGTTTAGTAATGACTTTTTCCCCATCGCTCTCCATGAACTATTCGCCCATTCAAGGATATTGAAGCAACTGTCTGAACTATTTTTACAAGCATTACTTGCGAGTTCCTAAAGTCCTACTACTTTATCCTTAAAATTATAAAAGATGTATTTTTATGACATTATGTTGCTTCATATTTATGGTATTTGTGTTCGAATAAACGTTTATTAATTAATCAATTTTGTTTCCTTTATGTACACCGTATATATTTCTACGCCGGTTTGCATACACACGTCATGCAACTTGACCATAGCAAGCGGTAGTTTGACAGTTTTGTTCAACTGTCCGATTCACACACATCATTTACGGTGTCATGTAAACGATCAACTGTCAACTTACACATGAGCGAAACATAAAACGCATCAACATTTACTGCCAAGAATGATTTATAGTTATAAACGATAAAAAAGTTCTAATTTGCTTGAGCCACAAACTCTCCCATTTATTTTAGTAAAGTTTGAAGCAAACTGTAAGAGATATGCCATATCTCATTGTATATAACGTTAATTAAAATGTGGTGTAAATCGTTTTTTAAAAAGTCATACCAAATCCAATAGCAATTTTATTACGTAACATGTAAATATAAACTACAAAAGGACATGACATATCAAAATAATTACATTCTAATTACAGTTAATATGTATATTCTAATATATACTTACATGTACCCCAAAAAGAAAGTATACACCTTATTAACTTATGATTTCGTATGAATGTTTTGCAATACTGATATAGAAGTGCGTATGTTATAAGTTACAAAAAGACAGAAATTAAAAAAATAGTTGCAGCAAATGCAATATCCTTTCAATCATGATAGGGGTAAAAAAGGAAATAACAAAAAGGGGTTACGGGTGTGGATGAATTTTGGTTTGCTTAATCGATTCAAATCACATTATGATGGAAATAAAAAAAACATATAAAATAGAGTAAAAATTGTTTTCAAAATAACCGTTATTTCAAATATCCAGTGGTATTATTTCTTAAGACAAAATATACCTGTGTTTTTCCTAACTGCGATGTAGTAATTACGACAGGCATTTGCATTGGAACCATTTTTAAGTATCTGGGCTCAACCCATGAACGTTTTCCCTTAACATTTATTCTGTTTAGGCATATGCCAGAACACTAATGATTTGTAATCGAAATTTGGATACAGATATGAGGGTTTAGGTATATACTGCATTTAAAGTTTGTTCTTATTTTAATGCAAAGGGAGGTAATTTGAGGCTTTTTAAAATGTGTAATCTTTTCAATTAACTATTTTTACACCAACTGCTGCTTTTATTAGCAAATAACGGTAGTTTATTGATGGCATCTTGAAGATGATGTTTTGTACACTTGTTTTTTTGCCATTTTTACGCTGGTATTGAAAATTGAACAACATGTTGGTTTTGATGAGCATGGTTATTTCCCCTTGTTCTCAAACTCATACCATACCTCATGAATGATGTAGAGAATATACATATTAGTACGTAAGTGATAATGTGTAATCATTAAATACAACAAATAACGAGAAAATATACATATAAATGTGTATCCTTTCTTTTTTGAGTGAGAATATATACAAATGTTAAACACAAAAAACATCAAGAACATTAAAAGCACCAACTCGCAATTTCTTTCAAAAGACTATAAGGCCCCTCGGTTTCTCAACTAGCGCGCATTTGACCTAGTTTTGCAGCCAAGAATATCCATCAATATGATTTTTGTGAAGCTTGAGCAAAAAATAAAAAGTTTTTTTTAAGAACAATGGGTCGTTTTACGATTTTCCTTTGTAAACGTGTGACCACTTGGGCAGAGCGAATTGTGGCCAAATAGTCAGGTTGTCACAAATTGAAACCGTTTAAACAAATCCGGTAGGGAACCACCCGTTCCTGTTGTAGTTTAGCGTTAAAGAGGAGATGTTTATGTGAAAATGTTAACTATGATTTGAACAGTATTGCACTGTATTAATAAAAATATTAGAATGATGTAAGTACAAAAGACTATACAAAAATATATATGACAACATTCAGCAATAATGGATCTATAGTTGTAGTATTCGATAATGCTCTGCTTATGCATATCCAATAACACGCATAAACGCTTACTTAAATTTGAGTTGAATTATTGCATGAACATACGACACCGGACTTAATATCATAGGAACATTACTATTATTAAACATTAAGCTGTGTAAGGAGTTTATGCTTTATACTTGACATTCAACTCTTCTTGTTCGTGTTTATCTTCTTCAATGTTCTGGCCTCCATGTCGACGACATTTGAAGACTACAGTTATGATGATAGCTATAACCAGCAAAACGACTAATACAATAACAGCGATCACCCAGCCTTTGACCCCAGTCTCTGAAACAATAAATACATTGATGATCATGTGTTCAACACCCCATACATTTCTGTTATTTCTGTAACAACTCAAAAAGAGCAATACATGTCATATGTTGACCTTTGAATTTTTTTAAGAAAAGTCATGACACTATTCCATGAGCATACCCCTTATAAAAACAAACTGGTCTATCAATAGAACACGCGTTGAAATCATGTTGCTTGTTGTTGTTAGTTTACATTGTGTATGCTGTATTAACGTAATACAAGTGAGGGATTTTAAATAATTGTGCAAACTTAATAATATATTTAAGTCAAACTTCAGAACATAATTATTTATTTAAAACAACGTTTTTGTTAATGACAATATCTGCATAGCCCTAGTCACAGTCAAGTGCCTAATGCTATTGTTTCTATTTCAAGAGGACATTTAAGTGAACGACCTAGGGTCCTGACAAAAACCAAAATACACGAATTGACTAAGGGGACATATTTTGCCTCGGGGATATAGTATTCATTTAAGGACTAAATTTCATGGTTTTTCATACCAATTGCGTTATTAACGATAATGATGTCAACCACGATAACCATTTCTTATATTAAACATTTTATGATTTTTTACTTATAACAGTTTTAGATGTAAACTGTAAACTGGGCAAATGGCAAAGCGTAAGTTAACGCAACGTCTTTGTTGGTTTTGACGTCACTTCCGTTTTCGCACCATTTATCTCGAGCAATCACGCCGTTTCATGAAAAAGAGGTATTTCAAAGAAAATGCGTTCATCAGGCGATAACACTATAAGGGGTAAATAAGTTTATCGTATGACGTAAAGTTGTTAGTGTAAATATACATAAATGTCGTTATTTTGTTGATCATTATTGCATCGCTAATTCTATTCCGTGACAATTACAGTAGGCCTTTCACCTTTGATTAGTTAAAGCAACTAGCGACTAGCGTTAAAATACTATTTCGTAAGTTCCGTAATGTCTACGGCCATTTATTATGACGCCGTGATGTAGTGAATCAGTGATCGTCGTGTTGCGTAGTCTAAGATAATGGCCCTTTCCAATAATTTAAGGAATGAGTTCTATCATTTGCTTAGATCAAAAGATTTTTTGTGAATGTGTATATTGTATAAATGACAACACACTTAATTTCCATCAACACAAAGGCATTTGTAAAGTGGAAATAAATGTGCAAAGTTGTATCAGGTAACAAGAAGCGTTTCGTTGAACAAAACACTTCTAAATTAAACCAAATCGCTTCTAAAGTGACATATCTATAGCTTTATTATGCATGTTATAACACTGAGAAAAGTACAACATAAAACCTAATGGATATACTAAAACATTATGAGTTGAATACTTTTTATAGTAGTTATTCCTTTGTTATTTGCTTTCAAACAAACATTGTTATTGTGTTCATATCATATAAGGTGTTTTTCAACTTCATTTGAGTGTGATGCAATACTAATATAAGGTTTGTAACGTAAGAATGGTGCTTTGCTGAATTCAGTAGAGTTGTTAACACCCTTACCTTCCATGACGCATCCATTGTCCCCCTCCACGTACCCACCAACACACTGACACACGTGGGTACCGTTGAAGGGCTGACACGCGGTGTTTGTCTCAGTACACGATTCATACCCCAACTCCACGTGGCACGTTTGTCCGAGCACCGAGGGTTGCCCTGTTGCAAAAGGAATAATTTAAATTAAACTTCACAAAAATGTTCAAACCGGGTAATATATTTTATATAAGTATGAAAACACATACAGTGAAGATATTTGGAATACCATATCCAAAGGCATTTACAATAATAACTTGACTACAGCACAAAGGCAGGAAAATAATCTGCCAAATGCAAAACTTGTACAAAAATAGAGAAACTATATCCGCTCATCTTAAAACGAAACAATGAATTTTAAATGCGGTCCTCTTGATTTACCGTTGAACACACAAACGTTTCCCTCTTTTTTGTATCCCCAGACACACAAACACACGCTCCGGTTGCCGTGTTGGCGACAGACGGCTTGCTTGTTAGCACATGAATTCTCCAACGGCTGACACAAGTATCCGAGTTTGGCTGAAAAACAGTGAGGAAAATATGTACAGTGACAAAGGCAGATCTTGCTTAAGATGGCACTAGTCTCCAAGCTAGGGTAGAACACAGAAGCTTAAATACTACGTTATAATCTGCTTTAACTGTAACTGTATTTTTAAAAGGACACAATTTTTACATTAGAGTATATACATTATGTATGCAAAAGCACAATGACAAATATGTTGATAACAAAACATTATTATAATTATTATCAAAATCAAACACACGCTACCTAAGCACTTCCGATCTTTTTCAACATAACCATCTGCACATGCGCACTTTAAACGGCCATCCGACCGGGCAGAACACGCGGAAAACGCGTCTGAACAGGCAACGCCATCTAGTTGGCACACATCGCCGATACGTGGGGCTGTCCAGTACAGTATGGAATGTGTTAGTTTATACAGGACATGCAAAGAGTCGGTCGGAGAAATTCTTTTGCGCATACAACGTGTATCATTTTCATCTTTGTCGCAGAGTAGTGTATGCTTTGAAGAGCCGTGGTGATTTTGATATTATTTGTTAATTGTAATATTTAATTAAGTCAACATAATTCATCAACTTAAGACCTTCGGTATACAATACATTTATAATAAATACAACCATAGCTATTCAATATGCCATGTATTATCAAGTATTATTACATGAACTATAAATAGACGCAACGCCATTGGTCACACCCCCAAAATAGCCGAGTCAATAATTATAGATATTGACCCGCTTTTGCTAATATTGACCTGTCTATAAATAGAATTAGAAATTTGACAAAATCGTAGCATAAAGCCATTTTTGCATGCAAAAAAGATTGCAGTTCAATTAAGTATTTAAATTGTTATTATAACTAAAATCTTATTCCAGAAAGGGAAATAATCTTGTTTACCTAAAAATCAAAAGCATATTTTAGTGTTGAGTTTAACCGCAAAGGGAAAGAACTGTCTACTCAGTACATTTGTTTACATTTTTTTGAAGCAGAATAATTTTTATTTTGAATTCATTTAATAATATTTGAGTTTTTCTAATGTATTTTAATAAAATTCTACCAAGAAGTTTATGTGTAATACTCAGTATAGATCTTCTTATTACAATGGCATTGCGTTTTTTTAAACTGAAAGTCAACAATGTGCTGTGATCTAACTTCGTAAGTGGCATTCAAGTTCATGACTTCCAAGCTTGTTTTCATTTGAACTTAAAGTTGAAGTAGAAATCTACCCAATATATTTTGATTTGTTATTCTTCGAATTAAATATATTTTTTTTCGAAGAGTTCAATCAATTTTCGACTTGAATTGAACTGACCCAGCAAACTGAGTAATCATCAAAAGAATGAGAAAATAATGTGCCATCTCTGCAGGTAAGTTGTTCGTTAGTTTTGTAAGTTAATAAAAACTATTTATAGTTCATGTAATAAAACAGTTATTTACTTATTAGCTGGGAAATATGCTGTTGATATTGACCGCAAAAATCGTTATTGACCTCGGCTATCGCCTCGGTCAATAACTATTTTTAGGTCAATATCACAGCATATTTCCCAGCTAATAAGTAAATAACTGTATATTATTACACGAGAGAAAAAGAATCCATGTCAGTGAATTATTGGAATAGATAACAATGAATATGTGTTTTGGAAATATAAATGTATGAGCATTGGAAAGTCTTCTTAACAAGAATCTATTTTCTTCAGATAATAAACGTCTTCTGATTGTTTTTCAAATAACAAAAAATCAACATTAGACATATAAGAAAGTAAAAGTCAACTAAAAATGTTTTTGTTAAAAGTAAAAGTCAACTAAAAATGTTTTTGTTAAAATCTTTGACTATTTCCAACGTATGACAAAGTCATAATATTAACATAAAACTACTGCTACAGGAAAGTTGTCATTAGCCAATGATTAGGTAAATATGCACATAATATGTCATTAATAATCTATATTCTTTTAGAAGCGTGCATGTAGTTCTTTTTAAAGTTCTTAATTTGAAAACCTAATATGTAAAATACATGTTTTGCATTGTAATGTTACATTAATATAAAGATTGGTATTGTTCTAACTTTACACACTGTTTAAGTATTTGTAATGATAACATCGACCGAAGTCAAGAACATGCTCGCACGATCGTCGAGTACAATATTCAACGAGTCTCATCCGAACGTCTTGACAAATACAAAGTACAAACCTTGACAGGTGTGTCCAACTTGAATGTAACCGCTGGTACACGAGCACTTATACACACCATTGTTGTCGGTTGTGCAAGTTGAAAATTTATCTTTACACGGCCTGCCTGCGGGCTTACAAACACTTCCTAGCAGGGGAACTAAAAACGAGTGATACAATACGGGGTTACTTTTTTCAGCGAATGTCCGAGACGACATGTTAGAAGTTTTATCGTTTTGACACGTGTGGTATTTATATACATGTATGTTTATCTTAAAATTGTTCACAAATAACTTAACACAAGTACCAGCATTAATATGTAATGATTGTCACGTTTACTTGAAAACTAAATAACATCATAAATTAAAGAGCCATGTTTTCAACTGCCTTTCTTGTCATAAAGCGGTTATCTTTAGAATACATATTATTATTATTATTATTATTATTAAAATTATTATTATTATTATTATTATTATTATTATTATTATTATTATTAGTTTTATTATTATTTTGTTTACTTATTAGCAGAACCATACCACATGTAGGGATGGGATGAGACCAGTTGCCGCTTTTCAGGCATACTGTAATGGATTCTCCTTCCAGCACATAGCCCGCTGTGCACGAGAAGGTAACAGAGTCGTTCACAGCCTTATAACCAGAGAAATCCATCGTCCCGTGCTCAAAATCACTAGTCGATATATATTCGCAAGCTGTAAAATAACTTTAACAGTTGTCGAAGTACAACTGAGAAAAAAACACGTCCAGAATTGGTAACAGAAACAAAGCAATAATACATGTATAAGAATAACCCCAACATCATTGCTTGAATTACAAGTTTAATGGTCTAATTCCCAAAACTCGAAAGGATCTTACCAATGGCTGTGCAGTAACCATACGATTTCCATGTTTGGTCACCTAGACACTCTATTTCCGGAGCTAACTTTTTATCATTCCAGTAGTTCTTTTGAAGGCGGTATCCATCGTTGCAAACAAACTTAAGGACGGCTCCAAACTGTGTGTCGTGTTGATCATACGGTTCAAGAAACTGTGAATTTTCAATAAAATCTCGTTTTCCACATTCTGCAATATGGAAAGTTACATATGTATATTGCGAATGTAGCAAATAAAATACTATTTACATCATATCTCCCGGTAAGCTTACTAGCACTTAACTCAAACTCCGAGGGCCATGAATTCGAGACCCACAGCGTGAGGAATAATTTCTCACCGATGTATGATAATGAACATTGCTCGAGTCTACTTCAGTTGTTCGTAGGAAGGTAAAGAGGTTAGAATCAATAAACACAGGCATGTTAGTTACCGGACTGGCTGCCGTGGTATAACCTTCATGAGTACTGAATGCGGAACTAAATATAACAACCCGGTCTGAGACGGTAAGTAAAATGAAACAACAATGTGGCACACCGTATTAGTGAACATAATTTTATTAAGATCGCACATACCAGGCAAAACCCAAGCTTGCATAATTCCAACGCCGGTTCTCGCCGCTCCGACATGCCGACCTGCGCCGTATGTATCCCCGAGACACATCAAAGAGAGGCTGCTTTTCTGCCAGTATTTAGGCATCCAAATTTTTAACGTTGCTGGTATAGTTTTAGAGAACTCTATAGAATAGGTCGTCAGTCCGTGCATAAACCCACCTGCCATGTTAGAAAAAGATATTTCAATATGCGTCATCTTTTTATATGTGAATGTATCATTCTTTATGCATGGTATAATTCAGTAACATTCTCTGTAATTAAAGCAGTACATTTACACAAAATGTATCCTAGCTGTAAACCTTTTCTGGACTAAAAAACTTATTACGATATAACATAGTAAATGTTTTTATAAATATTACAAAGTAAACACTTTTTTATTCAAATGATACTTAATTATCCAGTAATGGTTTGGCATTGTGTATATTTGTTTCGTCATTGAAAATAAAGACCTCCTCCACAGTCGTTGTCATTGTTGATATCATCCCCTTCCCAGGTCCCCGGGGAAAATGATGTGCTGGAAAACCTGTATCCTTCATTCATGGTACCCGGGTCTTTATTTTCTACCTGAAAATTTTAAGTTTAACTAACACCGTTATATCAAACGTGAAATGTGTTGCCTAGATGGCAACTTTTTCTCGCCCGCAGAAGGAAAATTGTGAGTGTCTCCCCGACAAAAATAATTTTGACCAATTTTGACCTTTGATACCTATGTCTGCCAACAACTTGTAAGGCAAAAATGTGATTCCTCCGTGACACCCGGTCTCATCTATGTTAACATGTTACTTGCCATGGTAACATTAGGGGTTAGTTAAGTGTATTCGGAACCATTTGATCAGATAAATTTTAATCTGTCCTTAATCAGATAGCAAATTGCTTCATATCTTATAATGCACATTAAGCCATGCAGTTGCTAATCTGTTCAATCTCTGCTGGTTTCTTTGACCATAAGAACTATATAAAACTATTAGACAAACAGCGATTTTGATTTTATTTATTTAATACATCTGTTTAGTTAATAAAAACTGTTTTGTACTTTTATACCACTTAAAAATATACATATAATGAAGTGTGGAAGAAAAACTTCATGATAGTCTGACAACTTAATCATTCAAAACCGAATTTTTGGGCCACACATTTTAAACAATTTTTTTGTAACATTTTAAAATGTATGAATAACATCATTTTGCAGACTCTCATATTTATGTGACTAGGTTGCATGCTTAAATTTGGTTAAAATGTAAGATGTAAACAATTCTGACCTAAAAGATACAGGCATCTTTAAGACCTTTGACACCTAAGCCTGTCCATATTTTAAGGTATAAATGTGATTCGTGTACGCTATACTCCGTATCAGCCATGTGAACATATGTGCAATTTTTAAACCTGTTTTGGTCATTGTGACATTGACCTGTATCACTTTTTCACATTCAAGTTTCACTATTTTACCGTGTAGATTTTTAAATATAAACTTAGGAGATGTTCAAAGAAAGAACGTTGTAAATAATGTAGACCAGTCAAGTGTAAGGGCACCATGACAAAAATGGGCCGTACACAGAAAACACACAGAACAATACAAAAACACGTAGAACATCAAGACACAAAAGACATTTAGAAAATAATCTGCAAAGTAGGGTTATTTTTACATTGTTTCCTTCTATTTTATATGCAAGCTTAAATCTAGTTTCAACTGTTAATTAAATTTAGTTGTCCTTATAATCTGCAACAGAAAGTTATTTTACATTTTTGCGTCCACTTCATATGCATGCTTAACTCTTGTTTCAAAACTGTAATATCAAAATTATCAAAGATTTCAAATTTATCCATATAAAATGCTAGTACAAAAATCTAGTTCATTAGCTCTGAACGAGGAATATCGCAAAAATATTTTACTTGAAAATATAAACTTGTAGAGTGTAGTTTCAGAATACTGTTTCATTCGCGATTCTCTCTATACAATGTTTATACACTTACCCGAACCTGGAGTAATGCGTTGTTTAGCTCGTATGTTACTGGCAGTTGTCCATCTAACGGGGTGTTTGTATCGTCTAACGAAAACCTATGTGTAAAATAGGGAGTCAGAGTGGATGTTTTCCAGGCATATATCTCAACTGATCCCTCCGAGGCTTTCATATTGTAACCGTTTCCCTTGTCGTCATATAACACTGCAAACAAAAATTACATATTCAGTACATATTTAGATATCAATATAACAAACCGTTATAAAACCTCACTTTTTGTAATTGAACGTTAAACTGATTATGAATACGATAAGTTAATCAATAAAAGAATACCGGATACGACAATACATTTTATGTTCCATATCTAAATGGGAACTTGATTCTGTGTTACTGCTCGATTTTTGTCCGATATACCATTTGTTAAATACGTGTACACGTATCTATTAAGTTGATCAATTTAAAAACAAGAGGGCCCACAGGGCCCTGGGTCGCTCACGTGATAAAAAGGTCAAAGGTCACAGTGGAGCCATTTACAGAGGACCACTAATGTTGTCACCAAATATTGGTAGAGGACACCTAGATGATGTTATATATCACATATGAAAGCTCTGGGCCTTGTAGTTTCAAACAAGAATATTTTTGAAAATTGCAGTTTG
>Ga0224511_10000826_pt1 | contig 16618 bp, 9 predicted proteins | sample SF_May12_sed_USG_2_FD_169988 | JGI IMG/M metagenome (GOLD analysis project Ga0224511, IMG submission 169988) | Sediment microbial communities from San Francisco Bay, California, United States - SF_May12_sed_USGS_8_1 | ecosystem: Environmental > Aquatic > Marine > Sediment | place: USA...
AGTGATGATAGATTGGTGCTCCCTGCCAGTTGCGAACATAGTTACTATTAAGTGAGTCAATCACATCACAATATCACAATGAACTTCAGATTATCTATCTTACATCAATTTATTTAGTTAGTTTAATTATTTTCTACAAGTTAAACCAATGAGAGCTGAATATCTGTAAGGCTCACTCGCTCCCTCCCAGTCCCATGCATCCTCAGTCGTAAATTCTGGGATAGATCAATGAATACTACTACTAGCTTATGAATGTAGCCCTTGTTTACACACTGTTTTTTCTACAGTAATTTTTGACGGGATCGTGTGAGTATACTACCCATCCAACCACCCATGCTAGCTGTTTTGGTCCTCTGAACATGAGCATTTTAGACTTGGCTGAGGCTCCGTGATCATAGCAAAGAAAAGATGCACCACTGCGAGTAAATATCCAGGGATCTATTTTCTACTGGGAGTTGTTGAATGATGATCATTTTGTTTCGAATTATTCAACACAGATGCCATTGTATTGAGTGATAAATGACCACGGTTACTAATTCATGTAAAGCAGTGGAGTCTATAATTCGGGAACCATATTTGATGATTCATTGAGCTTAAAACCCTTAGGAATGTAGTTTATTCTCTCCGTGAATACTGAATGGGGCCATTCACTGACTTGCATACACCACCCCCACCATTAACATTTTCCTGGCTGGCGTAGGCTTTATAGACGATGCCATATCCAACTGCTTGTAAGCTAGCTACAATTATTCGGATGCGATACTCATAAAATGACATCCCTGACGTTGCTATAGTTTTTAGAAAGATGATACACTTATGACATACCTATATTAGTAAAAACAGTTAGTGGGATGATTTGGTTTTATAACATTCTGACTTTTTACTTTATAGCCTTCGAATTCCCACGGGCTATGGTAGTGATTGAGCCAATCAGCCCTGGCCTTGTAGGCGCGATTTGCAATTTTATTCAGCATGCTTGAACTGCCAGTTTCGCGCGAACCCGCTATCACAAATTCGCAAGGCGATTTTTCACGTAATGTTATTTGCGATTTTTCCGCGACGTTAGCAAATTCGCCATCGTGTGGCAAGCACTTCACACAACACAGACTTACAGACGTAGACACATTTGTTGATACTTGTGTTCTAATGACCCTGAGGAGGTCTATTAATAGGGGTACTGTAGTTTGTCTAAGCTTAATTAGGTTATGGACTAGAACATACACAAGTTTCTATATTATTTGAGTGATATTTTGTACAAGGTAAAGGGTGGATGAAAGTGTCCTGTAGATATATGAGCCGGTGTTGAGTGTATCATGTTTGCCGCCGGAAGTATTTACCTGGATAATTGCCAAGCCTAAATAAACATTTTCACTGGGCGCCTGAACAGCGGTTACACATTTCGCAATCTCGATTGACCAATCACCTGTTGCTTTTTCATAGCGACATATCATTGTCAAGGCGCAATCAAGTAGAAAGATAATGAATGGAAGTTGACCACATTCATAGCGATAAGGAAATTTATATACTGTACAATACCGGAGTAGCTAGTCAGTTGTTGCTGACCTAGCGACGGGTTAGGAAGTTCCGTTTCAGTCTAGCGTGACACTGAGCGATAGGGGCTATAATATTTATAATCAATCACAGAAGGATTACACAGTTAGACATGACTCTTTCTAGTGCAGAGAAGTACTCGGACGTCTGTCCTTGGAGATTCCCACATCCCGTTAGGGAAAGCCACGGCGAGGATATACTGCCAAAATACTGGACGGAGGAAGACTGCTGCGGTAAACATCACGCTAAACACACAGGTATAACATACCGGCACACGCTTCTAGCAGTGATCAGAGTTTATACGGAGTGGTTGGTGACCTATGAGACTGAAACTGCCTGCTTCAGTTGATAATTGGATAACTATCAGTTACGTTGTCTATAATTCTGGTGCATGTGAGCTCGTAAGGGGTACAATCAATACACAACAACATTTGACACAACTGACGTAAGTCTCGTGGGTTTTCGGCTCTGTTGTCTATTGTTATCGTTGATTGTGACTCTGTGTCTCTGATGAACTAAATTGGTCAGCATTTAGAACTGTTGTGACTGTCGTTTGACACACAAGTGTTAATTGAGTTGTCAGTGAATCTTGTCCAGTATTAGTAGAACAGTTGTTCTATTCACCTCTGGCGGTAAGTTTCTAGTACTCACCGTTCGTACACCACACTTGAGGGTTACCATTTTGTTGCGTTCAAGCGTAAAACTAGCCGACTCTATATACCATCACTCCTATCTGTCACAATTAACCCAACAGTGTAGCCATTGTTAATGAATTTTAAACTTGATGGTTGGGGATATGCATCGAGTGGCATGCGTGAGTGACGTTGGTGCCTGGTTACAAGGAAACCTAATCAGTCATTACCCCAGCATACCTCCTGGATGTTACTAGTCACTTTTTACTCAGCCATGGACTTGAAAGGTTAGTCAAACAGGGTAAAAGTATTGGGTACTTCAACTTGTGATCTGTGTGTGTCAGCCAAGCATCAACTTGATACATATGTTGTTACTTGTTAAAGGTTTTCAAAAATTATCTCCCAACAGAAATACGACCATTCCAGTACCATCTGGTACCAGTGGCTGTTAATCAGCTTTGATTTGCTCCTCCTAGAATATTAACATTCATAACTGACCAAAACATATCCAGACTGGCGTCTGGTCTGCCTCTAAGTTGCATTAAAAATGTCAGTTAAGAAGAATTATGTGGTCAGTCTAAATTGGACTGCCCTTACTCAAATGCTCGTACTCAAATCTCATCATCGTCTAAGAAATTACCCTACTTATATTGTGCCATCCCAAATTGAAAATTAGAAATATTTATTTTGCTATCTGAAACCCGCTGTGATTGAACTAAGTGACGATGGCGAAGATATCAGTTATCTAGTCAGTGAGCACCCCCATCTGTTTGCTCTCATTGTTGTACAGTAGATCATTGAATTAAGCTTAGTAAGGTTACTAGGAGGGCTGGCTGCACTCACTGGTTTTGCCGACTGAGTCGCTGAACCGCCATCATGCCAAGGTACAAAACAAATCTTTGGCAGTGCTGTGTTCGCCCAGGTAAGTTCGATTCTGTGACATTTGAAGCTGAGGCCTAGTTAGGGAACAGTTGACCTTTATATTTATCCACTATCAACTAGAACAGTGTACCATGATGGTTTCTGTCACTGTCAATTGTTGAAGTGTAAAATGTGAGGTTGGGGACTGTCATAGGGTAGATAGTCAGTACTTGGCTCAATGCATCGAGTCAGTCGCGATACTCGGCTTGCTAAACAGCTGGGGCTTATTAGCTAAATAAAGTCATGTGACTGCAAATTGCTTGGCGACAAAAAAGAGTGGAAAGGTGGACATTCTGAAGTGTGAAAAAGGGGCGTTAAAATCTCACTGAGAAGCTGCTGTGGAGAGATGCCGATCACCCAGCGTCCTCCTGGCCATGTATACTTTGAGACTCTGTTCCCCTGCGGTCCTCCAGATTTTAAACACTGGCCATTATGGTATTCCCGCAATAGGGTAGCTGGCTAGAAAGTGTGTTTGGAGTTATCAATCCATGAAGTTACATACCCATACATGAGGCTTGATCAAAGTCAACCACAGTTTCGGAGCATTTGGCTTAAGGTTACAGCATGGTTTCATTCCTTACGAGAGCAAGTTACCTAATACAGCTGTTGACTTCTCACTGATTTCGATAGCCCACATAATTTGGTGATCGTCCAAAATTAGCATGCCATTGTACGTAGGCGAAGCGATGGGTTCTATGGACTAACTGTAAATACATTTAAATACATTCAACTGTACACCTTTTCAAACCAGTCGCTGTAGGCATTTTGTTGAATTCAACCTACCTCTTTTAACTTTGTTGGCTGCACCATCTCAGTCTTCTCAATGTGAGCAAATGAGTGCGAACGAGCTCATGATATGATAATCCAGGTTATTACTTCTGCTTAGTTGACATGTCATTATTATGATAATTCGATTGAGTTGCATCTATCGCTGATTTGGAATATTTTAAAAATTTGAGGAAAAATGGTAGTATAACTCAGTAGTGATGACTGATCTATTGCTGTGCTAATGATGGCTCATTAGTAAGATCCCCTTACATTACACCAATTGACCCATATCAACTGTTGTCATACTCCCATACTAACCACAAAATACTGGTCCACAGCTTATCGTTACTCTCTACTGGATAAACAAGTGGTTGGTTATGTAGACATGTAGACATTCTAGTGAGGATATCTTCATTTATCATCGTGATCATGGAGACTTCACTCCAGTCACTGGCTTGTCCTCTATCCCAAAGTCTTTGCCCTAATTCCCTAGCTGATTTCTGTCTAATCAATTTTCCAATTATGAATTATGTATGCATCCAAATATCCTAATCACAGCTGTCCCGAGTCTTAACTACTGTGGCGGAGGTGCCGTGTAACGCCAAATAGATTTATCATTTCGACTGTTTGCATCCCACTCTACTCTCAACAGTACATGTACAGACCATGGATCAGAGACCAACATCACTTCTCTATGGTTTGTATTCTCTTCTGTTTACCTGTTGGAATAGTTAGGTGTACATTTACCACATTAGTTGTGTGTTTTTAGGATCAGTCATATCATTACAACCGCTATTATCTCTATGTGGCCTATAAGTTTTCACTTAGACTTTGTTTGGCACACTGAGTGCACTTGGAACTGTGTCAGCTGTGTGTCTCTTCGGTCAGTTGATTGTTTTCTGATTGGGTGTGGTTTTGACCAGTGCTGCTAGCTTTTGGTACTCTCACTCAGCTGACCATAGCATGTGTGGATGGGAGCGTATTATTGTAAATCTAAAGTTGCCGTGGAAAACTTACCGGCGTTACGTGATAGAACGAGAGTACGCTTCGAAGTCTCCACCTGCCAGATTCACACTCTCATCTGGTTAGTAACTAGTCTGACACATCTTGAACGGCTAGTGGTCAACAACGTTTGCTCCGGATTCATGGGATGGCCATCCACGGATTAGCATTTAAGCCAGGAAGTTGCTTCATCTATTCCGTTGCCTGTCAACTGCATGATTGACGCTTGCTGGCTCAGTTCTGTTTAAGTTGGCCTTGGGGAACATACTCTGCGCTCATCATGATTCGTCTTTGTTGCGGCGTCTCTTTCAATCGCGATAAATTCAAGCGAAAGGAACCTTCTATTCGATCAGGCGAGTTTGTATGTAGTAACTGCTGAGTTTATCTCCGTATCTGGTATTAATTGCTTCACTCTTGGAAGTAGATGACTTGTAATTTTTGGAGGATTTATTTCATTGAGTTGATGATTTACATGGGTGTGTCTGAAGGGAACTTTTGCTGAGGTTGTCATGTAATACCAATGATTTCATATATAAGGCACGATAATGACCAGTTTTGTGGAGGTCAATTCTCCTCTAATCACACAGTATGCTTACTTTAATCTGTAACTGACTCAACTCAGTTTCAGATTATCCTTGAGTATCTGATGATGGTATTGGTTTCAGTAGATGATCTTTTTCTTTCAAGGTTATCTGTATGGAATGTAATTTTCTTGAGTAACACATCAAAACTTCAGCTTGTAGAAATTTCTCTACTGGTTTTGATAATCCCGGACCTACGCAGACATTGCATAAGCTGTCTAAGCATTGAAAGAATTCTATGTACCTCCTTAGCGGTCAGTTAATAATCAGGCCGGAGTTCAGTTCGACAGCTCTACTAGCTTAGTTACGCATGAAGAGCACCATTGATTTACCCTATATCCAACACAGGAAAACAGTGAAAAAAATTCAAGTGGTACTAAATGTTAATGTGACAAATGACATGAAACAATCTGTCAATGTCAGTATTTCACTATTAGTCTATTGCGACGTCGCAGGTCTATACCCATAATCAAGATGTCCGGGTTGCCATGGTATAATGTTCATATCGCATAATGGTTGGCGTCTGGCCCATTGCTCTGTCTACTAGGCATAGCAGTAAGTACCATTTAGCTAGCGCCAGTCCACAAGTACTGTCGGTTTCGTTACTGAGTCAGTCAAGTATTTCTCTGGTAACTCACGAGTATAGTTTGGATTGTAGAGAGCAAAGCGGACAGTAAGGTCGAAGAGAAGGAGATGGGTAATGCTAGTCCTAAAGGCCAGTCTCACGATGGGCCAACCGGCTGCAACCCACTCATGAGTCCGGAGAAGAAACTGCTACAGGAACAGAATGACATTAACTCAAAACAGCGTATACACTCAGCACCTCCACGTTATATCAACGGGGATAGCGAGAAGAAAGTTTCACTAGCGGACGAAAAGTCTTTAGTTGTTACGGACTCAAAACCGCAGGCCAATGGACGATCGGTCAGCCCACACCGTAATGGAAATCTTGACAGGACTGCCGGAGATGGTAGCAGTAGTAAGCCTAGTAGTAGAACAGGCACGCCTAACCTATCAAGGAAACCATTGCTAAACAACAAGGATGCAACAGTATCTGCCAATGACTCTCATCGTTCCAACTCTAGCGGAAGTCTCAAGGATTCGCAGGCTAAAGATATCATGATTAGTTACAGTCATTTGGACAAAGAAATTATGCTCAAACTCAAAGGTAGGTTTGCCCAGCTGTTGATGGCAACCTCATCAGACAGCCATCGCAATGCCATGGTAACTCGTTACATTGTATTTTTGTACCCTCAGGTACTATCCACCCCACCATAGTTGCTACTCGATGCTTACTAACTGCTACCATCACTTGAGTCTCTATGTTAATGGGCGCTGAAGTAACAGTCAGGCTAATTTATTCGTAAGCGTTCTATCGACTCTTGACTCGTGGGGTTTGTTTTTAGCTCGGATAACTGCAGGACTGGTGGGCTATTGATTTTTTTTTACATTCACAGTCTGCCAGGCCTTTTTGCGATTATTAGAGACCGAATTGATATATCCTCTTGATGCTTTATGTGTTCTGTCTGGTACACTGATTCTAAGAACACTTGATTATTCTTCTATTTTAGACTCACTTGAAGCCAACAGTATATCCGTATGGGTGGATATAGTTGGTCTCAATGCTGGAGTTAACTTTCTCAACAAGATCGGACAGGCCATTATAGACTCTAAGGTAATCCTCGCACTAAAAATTAACTTCCACTTTAGTTATCGTAGAAATGTATGTGTAAGAATCATTGGGAGCTTGCTGGCCTCCCAGCTGATCACAGTTGGTGCTGATTGACCCTAAACCACCATCCATTCGCCTCGCTCCTTTATCTGCAGCTGGAAGACGCAGATAAGTGGAGGAAAAGTTATTATCACATTTTTTTATGTAGTTGACCTAGGCTTCTTCGTCTCAGCTGATCAATGAGATAAAACTATGAATAAGACCCTGGACTGTGATGTCTAGTCGCTGCACCATCCCTTGCAAACATCTTCTGGATGTATCTGATATGTTTAAATCTTTGGCAGATGTTTATCACGCTATTGACCGAAAGAACAGTCGCGTCAAAGTTTTGTCAGGATGAATTGGCCTTAGCCTACATCTCAAACAAGCCCATATTCCCCGTCAGTATCCAACCTCAAGCAGAAATCTTCCCGAAGATACCTACTGGAATGTGAGTATAAAATTGTTACCTATATGATCACATCAAGGACTAGTAAAGTATGCCTAATCAGATCCTGTTTACATGTATCCATCCTCATTGCAAAACATAATGAATCTACCTGGGTTTGTTGGGACAGAGTACACCCTGAAGCTAACAGTTGTCAACAACGCTAAATTGTTGCCCTTTTAGACCCATACTGGATTGGTGGTAAACTATTTCTAAACTGTACTTTGATGGTTATTTGTTTGATTCCTGTTTTCTTTGCTTTCTCTTTGGATTGACTAACAGAATACTGTGTGCCGTTTTCAGGAAGCTTCAACTGGCCAGATTCGAGTGGACACAGATCAGCCTGGAAAACTTTGATCATGACATCAAGAAACTGTTGTCGAAGTTGAAGGGTTGTCTGTCAGATTTGGAAGGAGTTAGAGAGGAAAGCAGAGATGGTATGAGTGGCGAATGGATAACTGTATGACCAGTGTAGAGAGTATGAGCACAGTGATCACTTTGATGGTGTAGTTGACTGCGGTTAACGCTGGCTTCTTTTGCTTACAGAGGTTTCGCCGCTCTCTGCACCCGTCATGTCTCCGGATAAGGATAAACCATTGATGAGGAAACCGGTGCTGAAAAAACGATCGACACGGACTCGTCTCTACAGTCGGCCGAATCGGTCACTCTCTCGCTGTAACTCAATCATCGAGCAGACAGAAGATATAGACTCTACCGCCGAGTTTTGGGATAGGAATTTCGGTGACGCGAAACAAGTTCAATGGGAACAGTGAGTATTCTTGCTATTTATTGCAAGGAATTGACCCGCAGCTGTCAGGTATAAATTTATTGCTGGCACAAATGAGAGGACGAAATTAAAATCAGATTGAATGTCATACCGAATTTCTGTCGGAACGCAAGATGGCTCACATTCTGTCAACAGTACATGGGTGAACAGGTAGTTATCATGATAAGCCAAATAATTCCGTCGCTTATTATGCGTTGACAGACGCGAATCTCTTGATGTTGCGTCAAGACCCCATGGGAGCTCCGCTGCCTTTGTTTGCATGTACACGTACGTATATGGATGAGCTGTCCCAAAGGAGGAGTTTTGTTTATTCTTTTGAGCAATCGCTATATCCCAAAACCAGGGTTTACAGTACATGGAAGCCTCATGGCGCTTCTGAATAATGTACGAAAAAAACAGCGTTATAACTAATAAAGAAGAAATTCCCCTTGCCCCACATGTTAGCATAATTATCCTGCATTTATGCAGATTTGAGACAGCTTTTATGAAGGATTATGAGAAGCAGCTAAATATGACCTATGCTTCATCAGACAGAGAATGGTTTATAGACATACTTAAACGTGAACTAGAAGTTGAGGACCATCTCATACACAAAGACAAATACCAAGGTACGTCTGTTCCCTGTACCCAAAAATACTCGACTATCAAAGACCGACCATGAAGTCAATAAAAAACTGCTCACATCCCAGACAGACTGCCCCGACGAACTGTCCCTACGAACTGGCTTGACAAATTGCAGCCAATTATTTAAGTATTGATCCCAGTGACGCCTTGAGCAAAGGTCGGCTAGACCGCTTCCACGAAAGAGAAGACCACTTAATTCAGAACTGCTGATAAATGGTGATTATGTACAAGTGACAGAGACAACGTGGTGTGGGTTCGTGGTGTGGGTTCGGGTAAGCGTACAACGCACTATGAGTTTCAATTTGAAGTCGACTTAGTAAGAGGTTGAATTGTAAAAGGACGCAGTATTTTTAAACCTGATCTTGCGTTACCTAACTGTAAACAACTTTAAAACAAAACAGTGTGGAGCCGAGCAGTTGTTTACAGTGCAGTGATCAATGGACTGGTCATGTTTGGCACCTCTTGTCATTGCGTGTCGCATTCGGTGTGAAGACCACACCTGGAGTATCAGCCCCCAGTCAGCCATTAGGACAGGATTAGGTTCACTCTCTCTCATTTTACCTTTTACTTACAGAATTTATCAGCGAGGAAGTGGATGGTAAAATCAAGGAGCAGACGATTCTAAAATGTGTCAATGACCTGGCAGTAGAAAACTATACGATGAAGGAAGTGTTCAATATGGACTCTTCTGTCAGACTAGATGCCATAAATAACTTGGGTGAGTCTTCTTTTGTGAGCTTGTGCATAGACAGTTTGGGCGAGCTGACTCATGCAGCACATACCCGTCATAATCCCTGTTTGGGTGGGCCTGTCTCGTAATCAGCAACTTAGCCTGTACAAATATCCTATGTTGTTACCGGGCAACTTGACTGTAGCAAGCCGAATGACAGACAATATGCTGTCCCGTACGGCTCATGTTCCCGGTGCCGAGAGAATGGCCGCTCATCATTCTCGGCTGTACACTCAAACTCCCAGTAGCTGCCCTTTTCATAATAATAACCAGTGTATTTCATAGGAATGTTAGGTGGCAGGTTTCACATTGCACTACCCAACTACTCGCCATGGAAACCTGTACCCCATACTCAATACGTGTAATTATAAAGAACATAATAGTCTCAGTGGTCAATAGGTACTAGTAATGCCATTGGCCTAACCATGGTACCCATGAGTAATATCTTGACCTACACCTATCCCAAGATTGCTATTGACAATGCATGTATCCACGATTAACAAAGGCCAATAATAATAACACATGGCGTCCTACTGCAGCTGTTTGGCAGTATTATTCACCCCATTGGTTTCATTGTAGCCAAGTTTGGTAGTGTGGCGGTCGTGGAAGCATTATTGGACTTGCTGGATGACCAAGAACATGATGTGCGAGCCTCTGCCTGTATTTCTTTGGCCAAGTCAAAGGCCGGCTGCCTCGACATGAAGATTGAGAGGTTGATGAGATGTCTTCGGGATCCGGACAGATTTGTCAGAGAAAGCGCATGCGTCGCGCTGGGTTACCTAAAAGCCGACTCCGCCGTTTCTGCACTGCTACAGATCTGGTTAGTGTAAACAATACCTGCTTGGGTTTTACTTATTCTTTCCTCGATATTCCGCATGTTTTGGACTGGTAGTAACCAGAAATATGCAAGAGATGACCTTGCATAAATAGAGTGAAAGTCTAACCTGACCAAGAGTTGACCAAGGGTTCTACAGATTACCAGTCAAACGGTCTCACCACTGAGTTGGATCACCGTCATTGTTTTCATTTAAGCACATTTGTGATTACATCCATGAATTCACCCTGGCATGCCAGCGCAGACTATGACTAATCCAGTATTGTGCATTACAGGCGTAATGATTACATTTCGAGCGTGCGTGATGCAGCGGAGCTAGCATTGCAGCAAATCGGCGGCGAAGAGGTCAACCGTGCTATGCAGATGACAAAGGTTTTGACAGCAGAAATAGGCGAACTCATCAAGGTAGGCAGGGCAGTGAAAACGTATCCGGGATTCCTTTCATAATGAGGGCCACAAAGAGCCCCTTATCTTTCTCGCGTTTGCAGGAATTTTTAATTAAACATCCATTGTCACCTCTGTGATGGGCTGAAAGATGAGTCAGGAATCAACATTCATTGATTCGTTAATCAGCTCTACATACATGTACATTTATTTCAGGTGCTAACTGGCAGAAACACATCTCCGAAAAATGGAACGCATAAAAAGTGGGCGGTAAAGCCGTACACACTACCAGCAAACTTCACTGCTCAACACCATCCCAGCCCTACATTGGCACCACCACCACAGCCCATCACGGCAAACAGAAACTCAATAGAGTGAACGGAAACTGAGCTATTTTAACTGTAAATAGAAATGAACATTCATGCCCTATATTGTACATATCATTTATCGCCATATACCTCAAGAAACGACAGGTATTTGGGTCTACGAAAGTTCCAGTGATATTATTGCCATTCCTGAAAGGAATATGTGAAAACGTTCTTCTCTAGAGAGAATACCTAGCTATCGTTATAGGGTTCAACACTGATTTGGGTGGCAGCATTTTGTCAGATATAAACTGACCTCATTCCTTGCTATGTTGACGCCACATGTGATGCATGAGTACCGTAATTCAAATGACATATCCGATTTAAACCAGTATGGTAAAGTCACATTGTTATTATTATTATTATTAATATTCCTTATTATTCATTATCAAGAAAGAAACATACGGTTTCTTATTACAATAGCCTGAAGTTTCAAATAAATATAAAGGATACTACTGAGTTTTGTCTTCTGTCTGCGGCAAGGCTACTCCAATGTGATGGTTCACAACCGTCGCAGAAGAGGCAAAAATAATGTGTGAGAGGAAACGCTTAGCAGTGATACAACTCACACAGTGATAAGCTCATCTAGTGTTCATCCAGGAGTACACTACGGTGCTGTTAGTGTCGGCCGATGACAGGCACTGACCAATATAGAAAGGCTCAAACAAAGATATAATAAAGCCCTACAGCGAATGCAAGGCACCGTGTATCAAGTTTGGGTAACTACAAGCCACACTAACAACACCGTACTGATACCTCTGGCTGGCGTCAGCTGGTGACACATTTATCCTTGGTTTTCACCGAGGACTCGCTCTTAGCTTTACCTAAATGAATGAAACGATTGGCGTATGATGCTTGAATCTGAGTCAATACGAAACATTTAGAAAAATATTTGATTTACAACCGACACAAATGTTGTGATATAAGCAGCAATATCAGATGAAGAGCAGATCAGGGCCTGACAAAAAACGCACAAGTGGAAAGGTTATGTAGAATCCTCCAAAATATCTGACTCGCGACAGTACGTTTGAACCTGATTGATATTGACATTCATTTATGAAAAGCTGTGTTAAATTTCCTATAGCTTAGACCTCTTTTAGGGTGTCTCGTAATCAGTTTTGTCTGAAGGTGTGTGCACCTGAGTGATGATGATGAGTAGGGTGAGACTGAGTGAAGCCACTCTGTGGTGCGGCCGCACTTATTGTACTCGGTCTAAGCGGACTTGAATCCGTATCCATTTCTTCCTCGATATGGGGAGAGGTTATGTTGAATCCAAATGTCGTGCCACCAGTTGCCGGGTCTGCCCTGAGTGAACTGTCAATAAATCAAACGGATATCTTACCAATTTGTTTTATCCAACGGGATATTTACCATTAGTTCCAGGTTAGTTGCATGTTGCATGCTATATATATTTTAATATTTACATCTACTTGGGCAACAACCCCCACAATTGATTGGTCCAAATAGAAAAACCAATCAATCAGCAATCGTGGGGTGGAGTCATAATTATTTCCCCCACAACTTTAAAACCATATACCACTGTTAGGAGCTTGGGAGACAGGGCTGGTCAAAGAATCTCTCAAGGGGTGGAAGGTCAAGTTGGACAAAAATTGTATCAAACACCATTCTTAGAACTCCTTGGTATAATTTCAAGACTAACATCAGTCACACTTTTATATGACTACGAGTTATACAAAAACGCAAATTTAGTGAAGAAGCACCCGGAGACCTGACAGAAAGAGATTTGTAACGAACGGGAAATAAATGGGATGTAAACTTAAGTGGATATTTAACCAGATCCTGTCTCCACAAATGCGTTATCACGCATGCACGATAGGCCGAACCAGTGGTGAAAGGCCACCACTTTGGGCAGAACATCACATACACATCCGTTTTAAGACGGTGAGTAGTACAGGAGGTGCATTATATAAAGAACACGCTTACGAAGGCGATTACAAAATATAACAAATTTCATTAGTGAACAATTTCATACTGGGAACAGAAGGATAGCATCATCACCTATCCATTGGGCTGAATATGTGGCTATTGATGGGCGTTCCTGTAAGCAAGTTATCAATAAGTCCCAGTCTTTTGAGAAAAATTCTTCGGCCGACAGCGGTTCTCTGATTCGTAGAGAAAAACTCGTCACACATCGGCCATTAACCTTTGCTTCGCTCGGTATCGCCCCGAAACCAGAGGACAAGCATAACAATGAGAAAATAACTCCAACCAAGTGAACAAACCAATAGTCGCTGACCGATGGTGGCGATGGATAATGCCAGCTCAGGGCTTCTCACCTGTTGGAACCACGAGGACTGCAAATGCCTTTCCTAGGTGAGCGTTGCTCCTTGACGGATATCCACGGTTGACTATGCACCTCATGCAGTACTGAAGGAGCAATGTAAGTAAATCCCTAAAAGAACATTATACCGGGTGAAGAACCAAGAGAACAGAGGGGACAATGACGGTATGTGTTACGGCTTGAGTTCTATCGGTGATTACCCTAGTAACCACTGGCATCAACCGACAATGACAGTGATCGCACAAAATCACCAGCCTCCCGCCGTGTGTGCTAGGTTTTCGTACGAGCATGGTACGACATAAGATTACCTCACCATTCATAGAGGTTACAGCTCCAGGACCAAAGGTCACGATCAAAAGGTTAGGTAAATACCTAGATGCCCATTAGTGAGAGAGACTAGATGACAGTGTGACTTATGATATACATGTATAAGGGAGACTTACCAAGAAAACCTCATTTGCACTCTCGCTTAGCATGTTATCATCTGGTGAATCAACTGGAGTCTGTTTGGTGAACTTGGTGTCAAACTGACTGACATCCTCATCACTTGTCTGTAATACAATAAACATCATTAAAAAATAACAAAAACAAATCATTTACAATCCCGGTATCAACAGTGATTTACCAAAAGGAAAAGTCTCTGGTCTCAGCTTCACAATTATATGTTTGAAAAGAAGTCAGTTCTGTGGCGAGATTGTAATTGGCTTTGATAGAGGAAGGCGTCAGTCATATGCTGAAAGCTCTAACTCCGTACAGTATATTGCAAGTAAGTCAGTAACAACCCAAAACCAAACAAATCACTCAGGAACTCGGTGAACACAGTTTCTCCCTTTTTGAACAATACTTGTGGTATTTGAGTATTGAATCATCAAACTTTTGCCTCTGATGTGAGTCGCAGCACCAACAGTGTTTTTCGTACTCGACTAAAGGTGCATTCAGACTAGACAGATTATCTGGTCGGTAGGGCTTACTGATCGAATTGTTCATCGGTAAGGGCCCCAATCGGTAGGATTTGAGCTCTTTGACCCATCAGTCAAAACCTGCCGATGATCCGTATAGTTTTAGCCAATCAAAATCAAGCAAATGCAGTGACCAATAATCTGCGACTTAACAAGGACTAATCATCGCACATCTTTTATCTTGCCTCGTTTCCGGGGCGTTGTAACAAAGAACCACACTTATTCCGTACAAAAACAGTCCTAGTCATAGAGAAGTCATGCCGGAAACGAGGTATTCCGCACAAATGACCTACCGCAATCCTATTGGTCAATGTTTGGCCAATTGTAATGCGGATAAACTACGATCTAAAAGCCCGCGGAAAGACAATCGGGACAATACATCGGCTAGTTTTCTACTCAGAGTCAGTAAGCCATACCGACCGGATAATCGCTTTAATCTGAATGCACCTTGATACTCTCTCAGTACAAAAAACTCACTGAAGCTCAACCAGTGCCTTCAACCCGCAATGGGAGCGAATAACCGAAAGAGGTGTTGCTCTGTACACCGCCACCGGGTAACGGTCCACTGCTCTGGATAGATGCTTAGCATTACATGGTTTTAATCCACGATCTTAGCCTGCCTGAATGACAAGCAGACACAGGGGTATCCATCAGCTATCACCCACCACGTTTGGTTTGAATGGAGGTTCGAGTTTCATATTTCTACAGTCAGTCCAGTTGATATGTCTGAAGAAGAGATGACCCTTGATTTCGTCACTGTTTTTACTGCCCAGTCGTTCTGCCACATTTTTCTTCAACAGCTGTGGGGTAAAAAAAATTACCAAGGTTAGATAATGTCACACTGGCAGTGAGCTGTCAAGTTACAGTGCCACAGCAAAGGAATTGCATGGGAGCTTATTCCAGAGCAAGAAAACTAGTTGTACAGTTTTTTTATCTGCAATTAGTTGTGGGAAACAACTTGCAGAAATCTAAAATTCGAAATTCTGCAGCCGCGTGGTCTTCATAGTGCATACTGTATAACAGCGTCCAATTTTATTGAGTTTTATCAACAGACACCGGAAAAGGTTGCACAGCTTGAGCAATGGGCATCATCACAATTTCTATTGCAACTTATTGGCTGTGTTTTACGGAGTAAAGGCCACACAAGACCCTGGGTCTGTAGTACAAACGCTGTCTACAGACTCGTGTAAGAAGACTTACCCTTTTGATAAGACCCCGGGCTTCATTACTAAGATATGGGGGTAAATTAAGTTTGGCACGTAGAATTTTGTCTATTGTCTTCTTTCTGTTCTCAGCTGTGAATGGCGGCTGAAAAGTAACAGAGTATCAGTGTTAAAGGGCTACCTTACCCGGATTCAGTCGCTGACAACAAGTCAGTAGGTTTGGTTTAGTTTAGTTACGCTGCCCTACCACCAAACAAATTAGCATGCTAACGGTCTGCACTCTGCATGATTTATTCTGAGGTAATAGCATGCGGACCTGAGTAATCCGACTCAATTATATAGACAAAAAACTTTAAAATGGAACGTTGACGTGTTCAGATCTAAGCTAGCTAAGAAGTGAATACTTGGGATAGTGATTAGGAGCTGATAGCCGTATATAAGACGACCTAGCGACTGGGCTACTATGTTAGTCTCGGGGCAAAGCACGGAGACGACTTTTGAGACATGCCCCTCTATATAGTCATACAAGAATAAAATGTAACCCATGACAGCGCACAACTTAACCGCCCAACAGGTGAATACATACAGCTCCAGTCAGCATGTCATACATGAGCGCTCCTAAGCTCCACCAGTCCACGGCTCTACCATGTCCACTTCGAGTGAGAATCTCGGGTGCCCTGTATTAAGTAAACCACATCGATTGTACGACCATAAAGAGCAGCCGGAGTAAGAGTTGAGAAAAATCATTGTGTAAATTAGGATGATTATTTTAGTCATCAAGATGCTAGTTCAAAATTGGAGTTTGGCAAATTATGTTGTCATTGCTAAAGATGGTTTTTTTCAAACAACTCGGGC
>Ga0224511_10000827_pt1 | contig 16617 bp, 9 predicted proteins | sample SF_May12_sed_USG_2_FD_169988 | JGI IMG/M metagenome (GOLD analysis project Ga0224511, IMG submission 169988) | Sediment microbial communities from San Francisco Bay, California, United States - SF_May12_sed_USGS_8_1 | ecosystem: Environmental > Aquatic > Marine > Sediment | place: USA...
AGGATAACGTCAGGAGCGAGAAAACACAAGCTTTTCAACGAGGTACGTCTTGTTATTGGAGATTTCGAACTGCCTTTGCAATTTAAAAAAATTGAGGCCACGAACATGGTGAAACGCACAATAAGTTCAATACATCATAAATCAAAACACATTTGAAGGCTTGGTGCAAATCTATTGTATTAACACGTTATACTAGTTTTGCACCAAAGCCTCAAACTATATAACACTAAAATCATTAAAATACAGTGCTATAGAGGTTTAACCAATTCTTTAATAAAAAGTGTAACTTTTTTGTGTTATTTTCAATAATGTAGTAACACTAGCTTCGCAACTAGCCCTCAAATAACTTAATGAAAAAATGGCTACAATGTTATGTGTTAAGGAACTTTTGGAGTGTTGTTTATTTTTATCTTAAGCTTTTACATATTCTTTGAATTTTGGCCATATTTTGTTTGGATGTTAGTATGTGCATTGTATCTTACTGCCCTAAATAAATTTGTGAACAAATATTCATCACTATCAATCATATTGTCATTGCTTTAGAACACTAGGAAGGGTCTTTTACTCACTTACACATGTAGATGCTATTTTCTGATTTTGTACCAAATCAAAAGAGTGAAAAGTAAATTTATTGTTCTAGTCAGCCATTGAAAACTGCAAACTGAACAACAAATGCAATTAGTTTGCTACATGGGCATATTTATGTTGTTGCTGAATCCATGTTACATTGAACAAAAGTATCTAATACTATTGAATGATGTTTTTGGTTTATTGATGGAATCGTTTGCTATATTACCTCAAGTATGCATGTATTTCATTCATAAACAATACCAACATTTTTTTTGTAAGTGTGAAAAAACAGCATTGTAATTTTAAAATTAATAATTTTAATTTGTAATCATGCCATTTGTATTGCATTTAAAATTCCTTATCACTGAATGTATGTCGCATTAATTAACGTAATTAACAGAATGACGTCTGACAACTGCGGGATATCACATAATGTCAGTATGTGCACGTACACGTACATGTAGCCAACAGTTCATTAAAGATTTAATTTTCTGATTGGCCAGAATGACATTGTTTCTTATAGCGTTATGACATTACATCATTTTCCCGCCTTTTGTCGGACTAGACGTCATTTCAAATGTATCGACAAATGGGTTGTCAATACGTCTATTGTTGCATCCCTTCATTCAACATAAGTGTGGATTAAATGATCATCTAAACAAAAATGTGATAGAAAGTTTCGTTTTCGAAAGAATGTTTAGATTGTCTGTACCAACTTAGTAGCGAAGATATTTCTCTGTTTTATTTACACAGGAATAGACATAGTTGTAGATTTCATTAAACATTTGAAGGGACTTAACGTTGGTTAATCTCGACTTGCTTTACTGCAGTCAATCTTGACTTTAAAGGGACTTAACTATAATGGTCAATCTTGACTTTAAAGGGATTTAAGTGCGGTCAGCTTGACTTTAAGTATTGTACCCACCAAGGTAAAAGTGATCATATAAAGTTTGAATGTTCTTGCATTTTGTTGTTAAAAGGGTAATGATGATGTTAATAAGTGTTTGAAAAAGCTAAACTATGATGCTTTCTGATGAAACATGAATGACGATTTTTATGACACCCATTAACCGGCTTGACCACAGAGAAGTTCCTTTAATGTTTTACAGAAATAACTATCAATACTTACATTATGTGTTAGTAAATGGTTTCACTGATATTTTGATTTTACTGTATACCATTTGTATCTAAAAAAATTATTTGATAGATGATGAAATTAACTTCACACAAACAATATTTTCATTTGATTTATTTCAATTTTACACCAAGAACAGCTAGAGGGCTTTGTGCACAAGTTTTGTAACTACCTTATTTTACATATGCAGAGGATAATTTTTGAATGTTGGTGTAAGATCGAAAGCAATATTTTCACCAGTGGTAATATGATTTTCTATGATCACGAGTGAAATTAATGTCTATCTTACACCAAACGTTTATTAATATAATATGTTGATTTCACCATGAAGCATAAAATAAGTTACAATAATTTTACACCAAGAAAAGCTGTTCTACATTCCCTGACGAATTGAATGTTGTGCAACAATGATGAATGTTCGATTAATAAAATGTTAACATGTGTATGTATATGTCCATTAGCTGTACACATCTGATTAAACCATACAAATTGCACTCTGTGTTTTCATTCTATACCACTCTTATGAATAAGGTGCCAACAACCTTACAAGGTTTCTCCTATAATAATTATCAATAGTTTTAGTAAATTGGATTACTCATGGGGTCTGCCAATGGATAGTTCCACAATTTTTTAATCTCCGCCCAAAAATGGCGAAATCTATTGTATATGTGATAACGCTTATCACAAACAGGAACCATGCTTTCCATTGTTTAAACTAGGTCAAATTGTCATTGTATTGAAAACCTATCAGCCATTGGATTAAATTGACCATTTACCGTTATAATTTATCCTGATTGACAGTTGTGGAACTATCCATTCAATTTCAATTCATATCTTTATTGTACATAAAGGCCTCCGGCCCATAATACAAGATGAGAACAAAACATATAACAAAATATTTGCATCGACATGTTACATTTACCCCCCCTTATCAACAACATACCTCTAAGTATTATTAACATTTTTCAGTAATTTATTGCTAAATAGCACAGTGTTTCTTATCGTGTTTTCATTATCACATAATATAATATAATGTTATAAAAATTTATTACTTCAGTAGGGCCTGTATACCAATTAAACAGATAATTTTTTCTTATATCATCATAAGAAGGACAATTAAAAAATACATGTTATTCATCCTCGATAATAAGATTATCTTCATTAATAAAACAATAAAGGCATATTAAGTGACCTACTTATGCAACCAACTGAAACGGTTTGAACAACTTTGATAGGGGACCACCTAGGGATCATTCCTGTGAAGTTTGGTCAAAATCCAATGAGTGGCTTTAGAGAAGAATTTGTTTAAGTACATCAGGGGAAAATGAAATTGGAACCTCAACAAGCGTAAAATCACAATGCAACTTTCACATACAGCGTTTGTAGCAGCGCGAGTCATATAAAACATCACCAAATGCTAGACAACACATGTATGTTCAACATGAAAAAAATACACTTTACTAGAAAGTTCAACATACAATGAAAATGTGTATTGGAGACAATGGTAACGATATACAGGAACTTAACAGCCAGGTTGTAATGTTATCAGAAATGTTACACTTGAGCTCAGGTCTGTCCATTTGCCAGCATGCTTGATTGCGTTTGATTTTGTATAACGAAAATCACTCCTCACGTGTTCATCACCTGTGACATACAATGTAACCTGTAACCAATGTTTGACATCACTATTTGACACGGACCCCATCAAACACCGTATGAGGGCCACACTCGGGTCATCTGTGTACGTGTCGGCATTAGTTATATATCCGAATTCAAGTTGAACTCAGTAATGTCCTCTGGCACTCTTGGTTGACGCCAGCCTTTCGTGGGCCTAACGTTGCGCCATGAAGAACCTGTCAACAAATATAAGCATGATAACCTGGATTCATATTTTTGAGGACTAACATAATTTATCACGGAGAATTAACTATAAACAACAAATGCTAAATGATACGTTATCATGCCCTCCTGAACATAAATTATGTAGTATTTTTGCCAGTAAAGTGTGATGTTATAAAAATGGCATTGAGCTAAAAACACAAGCATGATTGAATTTCATTGAACATGTAACTTTAACTTTATTTTCTTTTACGTTGCTATTAAATGTGTAGAGAATAGTTTCTTGCAGAGCCGCACTTTGGTCATAAACATGAAAAAATGTTGTTAAAAATCTGGCATACATTATAACAGCCATGTAAACCCAGTGCATGTGGTCGCAGTGGCAGCAGGAAGGAGGTGCCGGCTGTCGATCTAACATCTGAACACGTCAGCGCTGTCACTGGATCGCTTGTCACCTCTCGCGCCTGGTACGACATATACGACATCATCATGAACCACCAATTGACACAAACAACTGAATACCCCAATATTTAGCGAGTAAACGTTTCTTTTAACATAGAAAAAGTGTAGAGTGCATATTCTGCTGTCAATATTAACCATAGCTACGTTGACAGCGCGTCGGGATGCAGGTCTTCGTCGGGGCTGATAGGTAGGCCGTCTGCACGCACCTGTCAACACACAACATACCGATACATGTACTGCGTTTATAGACCTTTCAGTTATTCAGAAGTGTTATTTCCCTTTGACAGGAAGTGCCTCAAACATTAAAAACCGGGACCCGGGAGTGGCCAGATCATGATAGAAATGCGATTACTGATAATATTAGTTTCTTGTTTCTGAGTATAAATACTTGCGAATTGCGACGCAATATGTATTCTTATTGCTTCTCTAATACACTTGCTACATTGTATTGTTGTAATAAACATTGTTTATAACATTGCATTAACATATATACTGAAAAACTAATATTATCAGTAATCGCATTTCTATCATGATCTGGCCGATCCCGGGTCCCGGTTTTTAATGTTTGAGGCATTTCCTGTCAAAGGGAAATAACACTTCTGAATAACTGAAAAGGTCTATACTGTAAGATACCCCACCCATTGGGTTTAGCTATGCCAGCTGCTCAGTGTTCAGACCCCAGGATGCGACCATCATCTCTTATTAAGATTTGTTTTGGAGCCCAAAAATGGTCATACTTCTGTTACATGAAAGGCATACTGAATACATGTGATTTTTAATTACAAGTGTACACAATAGAAAATCAAAACAATAATCCTAAGAGCTTAGTGTTTGTTGATGAGAGACGGGCCTTCACTGGCAGCAAGAAGGCTAGAGTGATCGTATGACGGAAACGTGTTGACAGAGAATCAGAAAAAAGTGTTGTTTTAAAAAGGTTACTTGTAGAAGCTGTCAAACGCTATTCACATTGTCGCGGTATTTGCAAATATCCAATTTGATAAATAAATAAGCACAGACATCATCCATTCCTGGTAGTATTCGATTTGATTAAGAGTATAAATGATAGTTTATTAGAAAACTGATCTCTTTATTGTTTAAATTCTCACCAATCGTCGTTCAAGTTTGGGTCAAAAAGGGCTCCATTTTTCAATGAACTGAGATGGAAGTGGTCTCCCTTGGATTAATAGATTAGGTTGTAGTCAACTATTAAATTGCACAATGAACGTTTCATAGTCGCCCGAGAGTTGTCTCCCTTGGATGTAGGTTGTAGTCACCGGCTTTAGCGCTCCCAGTCGCTCGCTAAACAATAATTTTAGGATGAAAGTACATAATAATAGGAGAACTGGTCGATACCATGTACGTGTTAGAGAAGGAGAACTGATCTGGCTGCTGAAGATGTTGCCCATTGCGTACTGAAGTTGGGGAAGTTGAGAGGCGGAATTTTATGACTGGTGATGAGATCTGGGAGCTAAGACCAGTCAGTATGATAGCCAAGACGTTGTAGGAATGAACGCGAGCGCCAGCGAGTATTTCGCCGCTGTTGGTCCGGTGGTATAAGCAAAACGAGTTTGTGAGCTAAACCATTGTTTGTGCGCGCCGCCATGGCGGCTTTGACTATACGACTGGTACACGGGAATTGACGATGTATATTTGAAAATATAGCTCTAATGAAAAAGCCGTCTAGCAACTAGGATGTACTCTTTAAATAATAAACTTGTGAATTTCGTTACTAGATGGTGTCGGTGTGCAGCATTTGTATGGGGGTAAGTGATATTTCGAGCCGTCATCGGTGCACACAAGTCGAGGTTTGTAGCGTTGTGTTGCATCTTGTTTGCGAGTATGTGGTTTCATTTAGAGTTTTTTTCACCGATCGGAACCCCTCGGCGAGGTCTTCGGCTATTTTCCGTCAGGACGGAAATGGCCGAGTTGTTACGATTGGTGTGGTGCGCGCAATGAAGGTAAGAGTGTTCCAATGAGTGCGGTGTCAGTTATCTGCCCCAAGATTGCCGGTTTTGCGTATACACGTGCACACGCATATGGTGCCCTAAACGACCATAAGTATACACATCGGGGGCTTACTGAGTACACGAACGCATTATTTGACACAATTTGTTCTGATTCTAGGTCATTGTATTGGCTGTGCGCACTTTCTTTTTCGTGAATAAGCTTCAAGAGACCATGCCTGTGTGATTAAATGTTCAGTGTGCAGTAAGCACTGTTGTTGTTTCGACGATAACACCTAAATGTACGTATTTATGGACCGAACGAAAGTGCACTGGTCATTATAGGTACTTGTTTTCGACGACAATCGCAAGCATTCGAGTGTGTTTAGGGGATATTTTGGTTAAGGGCTAGTGTTAGGGTTACGCTAGGGTTGTGGTTATTTTTTTAAATGCAGCGCGTTCAAGCTCAATGTGTGTGTGTGTTGTTTTTTTTGTAAAGTCGGGGTACATTAAATTCAAACGATATGCATTTTTCAGGCATGCGTATGCGTATTAGCCACAGTGACGCTCATATGCACATTACGAGCTTCACTCAAATGTGAATAGCTCGGGACTGCACGGGCCAATTTGGATCTCCATTGGCTTGTTCGAATCGTAAAGATGTGCAGCAAGTGACAGAATCACTAATATGAACCTCTGACCGGAAATGAATGTCTCCAATTTTTTTGTTCCCTGGCAAGTTGAGTTCGGTAAATAACATACAGTCGGAGAGCGTATGTTGCCATCAAATGACTATACCATGACCGATTTTAACAATCGAGGGCTCGTTGGAATTCTCTTGGTAAGACGCACATGAATAACTGTAAAGAATGTGGATTCAGACCGGAGGTGACGTAAACGGACCCCCCAAACCGCCCGACAGGCCCGTTTGATCGGTTCTAGTGTCACAACTGTAGACTTTGTTTATGTGATCTAGGTATTTTAGTGCGTAAAATTACAAGAGCTTTCAGACAATGTGCGTTTTGTTAGCACATTGGCGTTAGATCAATGTTACTCGGGTGGGTCTGGAATTTGTTAAACGAAATCATTACATATCTTGTTCAATAACGAGATCGCTGAGTCGACAATGCCATGAGCTATCAAGTTTTAGGCCAGCCATTATGTCTCTGTGTCGTTTGATGTCCATAAATGCTTTCATATACGGAATAAAGTGATGTCAATAAATATCTGGTCTGTCGCAGTGCTATGTTTACGAGAAAAACATATAATAGTTGGCTGTAACCTCATTGTAAAAAAATGCGCGAAATACAGTTACGGTAGGCAGCCATCTTTATACTTTCATTTAAATTCGTTTTATTCTACTTATATACTGTTTATTTTCGCCGTATCGATGCATACGGATGAATAACTTTTGAAAGCGGATCGATTACAATCGGATTGCACAGCTGATGTTCTTTTCTAAAGTTGCATGTTGGTAGTTTGTTATCGATACGAGTTTTCGCGACCATTGACGGCATTGTAAGATCGTTCCACACCCGACTTTTTATTTTATTTTGTTGACAACTTTGATTGTCTGCATTATGGGCACGAGAAATCTTCGTTTGTAGAGCTCTTGGCTTTCATTCTTCGTGTTTCATAGGCTAAATGGGCGTTTGTGAAATCTTATGGCTCCAGAGACAGTTGTAAACCGGTATCGTTGAATTGTGTCTCTTTTATGATTCTGGTGGCTGTTTCATTTGGACAAGAAAACAAGTTTTCCTTATGTAGTCAGTATTGACTTTTGGCAGTATAAAGTTGAAGTCAAGCATCTGCTTCGTGAACAACAAATAGAATTGGCGACGAGTTTTGTTCTGAATTGGGAATGAATGAGCCTTGGTATAAGCTGTGTACATCGAAATCGAGTTGTTCTGTTGAGTGTTGTTAAGCATCTCGTTCTATTCTGGCCATTGGTGATGATTTTAAAAAACTAACTGATTCATAGCCCAGTTTCGCTCATTTCCACTTAATGATATCGTAGCCAAGCAGTTGCGATTGGTTTCAGCGGTAACAAAACAACGTTAGGTGGGTTATTTATTTTACTATTACAGATTATTTTCGTCTTATATGCATATATAAATACACAAATAAGACAATTGTACCTAAAGTTTACTTAAAACAAAATGAGAAATTAATGCGAGGATCACTCTACTCAATACCGGTTTATGAAGCAACATTTTTTCGTTATCATGCATCTTTCATTGTCAAAATATAACAGAACACTTTGTGTGCTACTCAGTTTAAGTTCTGTGTTTACAAAATTATAATACACCCGACTTTAAAGGTGCTATGCCTGCATTTTTAAGGTTAGAATCGTTAACAACTTACATTTAAACCGCATTTTAGCAGTGAAACCTACTCCCGTAAATATTAGAAATACAGCCAATCTGCCAAATACAGATCATATCAATGCATGTTACAGAAAAATATGAATTTGTTAAAAATATGTGACCTGCAAATTTGGCGTTGTTTATTTACATTTTAACATCGAAACAGTTAAACAGCTTCACTGCAATCGCTACTTCTCAAATGACTCAGTGGCGTAGTGGTAACGCATCCGCTTTGAGTGCAAGAGGTCCCGGGTTCAATTCCCGGCTGCGACAGAGGTTTGATGTTTTGTTTTGTTGTTGTTGTGTTTTTAATTTTCTGTTAAAAACACATAATTTGTCACAAAATGTTGCAATTCCTTTTGCAATGTTTATTTATTTTGTATACTTAACATATTGCCTGATTGGTGACCGATTCTATAAGATATATGTATGTATGTATAAAGATACAGACCTAGCATCTTTAAAGAAGCTTGTCATGTCTTAATAGATTAAGTGTAATATTGACAGTGATATTGACACTCGGTACTCGCTTTGTAATAGAAATAAACAAAAACACATTATTAAAAGATTGTGTTTGTGTAGCACATTGCCATAGCTGCATTGAAAAATGAAAACAACTTTCCCTGTGTCTACTGTGAGTCCTGCACATGTATACATGAATTTCATTGAAATCATAGCAGGTCGAGCAGGGGGGTAGGGGTATCACCCCCCACTCGGCTGTATGAGTATAAGATTTCTAATGTAAACTGTAAGCACAGAATTCTACTCCCTATAAGATCGCGTTCATGTTCATTTTCGTTATTTATTGTATCTGAATACGTATAAGGTTCAGTGAAATTCCAAAAACCAGGGTAAAGAGGAGAACAATGTCGCGACACTTGAAATGGCATGAAGACTTCCACTCAAATTATTTACATTTGTCATGTGAGAGAAGCATTATGCAGAGGGAAACTCATCAGTACATGTATTGTTAAATATAAATTAGATTGTTGAGCCAACAATGCTACGAACTATCAACTTTTAGGCTAGCTTTCATGTATCTGGGACGTTTGATGCCAATAAATGCTTTCATATACCGAATGAAGTGAGATAACTAAATATCTGGCTGTTTGCTGTTCGTCAGCAAAACCACGTCTTGCGAGAAAAACTGTGTTGACTGCAGCCAGCTCGTAGAGGCATGCGACCGCTATTGAATTTTGAACTTCTGTTTTTCTCGATAATAAACTGCATCTGTTTTGGATTATTGACGCACATCGATGCATTATCTGTTAAAACGGTTTAATTACGGTAAGACTGCACGGCTAAAGTAGTTTTTAAACGACTGTTCTCACTTTTGGATGTGATGTGCATATCATATTTCGGATGTCACGTTGATTCGGATGCGAACACAGGTTCCCGCCAAGTACCTGCATAGTGAACGATCCGATTAAATTGATGATTTGTTTTGTTCTGTATTTTGATAAATCAGCCTGTGTATAAGCTATGTACTTTTACAGCAAATTGTACTGTTTTTATTAACCTAGTTTTATCAAATTTCAACTTTATACTGCCAACAGTCCATACTGACCACATAAGGCAGACTGTTTTTATTCATTAAGTTTTATCAAATGTTATGCATTTGGCTTTAATGTAATTGTTGAACAGAAGAAATTAACGGACACGCTTTGTAGGTTCATTGAAATCAGGTTGTGTTGTTCATGTCCATCAAATTGTCGGCCAAGTATATAATAATAATATCCATTTCATTATTGTCAGGTCAGCATGGCGTCTCTGTCGGAAACTGAAAAAGAAGCTGTACCGCTAGACCAGCAAACTGCACCTGAGATGAGGCTTCACTCTGTCTTTCTGATATGGACTTGAAAAGTGAGCACCTGTTCACTCAAGGTATGAATTCTATTCACTTAAAGATGCTATGCCAGTATCTTTTAGGTCAGAATTGTTTACATCTTACATTTGAATCATATTTACGCAATGAAATCTACTTCTATAAATATAGCAATGCCAGGCCACTTTTTATTTATTATTTCTTCTTTAATTAAAAATTATACTATATATACACTATTATTACACTACTATATATACTATTATATACGATACATCATCCTTAAATTAAATAAAAGACTTTACTTCATTATTGATTAAGAAATTGTTATTTTTGACAAAGTTATAGCCTTCTAAACAAACACACCCTTAACCATACCGAAAATGGACTGTTTTAAAAATGTGAAAAAAATCAACCTCACTTCCATTTTATTCATTCAAAACAAATAAAACTATATGATAATATGATAATAAACAACAACAATTTCATATGAACATTTTTTATGAGGAAAGTACTTGATTTTTAAAGCTGCTAGAACATGCGGATGACAGTCATTATAAACTTTCATCTTTTACAAAACTATTTTAAGTTTTTTAACTCACCTGAGCACAAAGTGCTCAGTGTGAGCTATTGTGATTGGTCTTTGTCCGTCGTCGTGTGTCGTCCGTCATGCGTTGTGCGTAAACTTTTTTTCGTAAACATCTTCTTCTCTTGAACTGCTAATGGGAATTTGACCAAAGTGTACAGGAATGGTCCCTGGGTGGTCCCCTACCAAAGTTGTTAAAATGGTTCTGATTGGTTGCATAAGTAGGTCACGGGGTCAAAAAATAGGTTTTCAAAATGCAATTTTCAAAAATCTTCTTGTCAGAAACTACAAGGCTCAGAGCTTTCATATTTGGTATATAGCATCATCTAGAGGTCCTCTACCAAAGTTGTTCAAATTATGCCCCTGGGGTCAAAATTGGCCCCCGCCCCAGGGGTCACAATTTTACATTGAATTATATAAGGAAAACTTCAAACGACATCTTCTCTTGAACCGCTAATGGGAATTTGATTAAACTTCACAGGAATAATCCCTGGGTGGTCCCCTATCAAAGTTGTTCCAACCGTTCCAGTTGGTTGTATAAGTAGGTCACAGGGTCAATAAATAGGTTTTAAAATGAAACATTTAAAAATCTTCTTGTCTGAAACTACATACTTTTTAAGTCATAAAGTAGAATATAAAAAGTAATAAATGTATGTATACTTAGCTAGTTGCTTTGTAACATTTAGTAACATTTACATATCACGTCAAGGTTAAAAAAAGATGATAAATATCCATCGTGGCCACAATACATCATACATTGAAAACAGAAAAGAGTACAATACAATATCTTTCTATGATATTAATTGTTTTATTTATCATTGTCCTAAAAATTCATCAATTGGTATTTTCTGTAATAACCACCCTTTTGGGTGCATCCATAGATATGGGTCATTAATTTATGTACAGAATCGTGTTGCTAGGCAACATTTTTTGTAATTAAACATTTTGTGTTGTTCAATTGTAATAAGAGTTTTATGGATATAAAAAATGGAGCAACCATGTTAATGCATGTAAGTTGTATAACTAAGTTACCTCTCCCATAACTGGGATCTAGTTTTAACCAAAAAACTAATTCCTGTATCAACAACCCGTCTTTGGAACATTTGAAATGATGTAAGGTCCGACAAAAGGTGGGATCTTAAGTAACAACATAATGCACAGCATTTATAAGACTAATCAGAAACATTTCACATAACGTGCTTTCCCACGTTTGTTGGGGCATTGGATCTCATTTCAAGCAATCAGTTGATACGTTGTTCAGTTGGTATTTTAATTAAACTCTAGTTTTCAACCAAAGTAACCAGTTTCCTTATATATAACGTGATTTCAGCACTAAAACATTCCCCCTCGAAACGTCGGCCGGGGGATCGGGGTGGACGAACACAGAGCATAAATGACGCGGAGACTTCCCAAGACGGTACGCTTTATGCTCCTGTTTTAATTGTGAAAGAAATAAGATAATTAACGTATTGACAGCCCGCTTGTCGGACCATCAGATTTAACATTTGGTTCAACAAAAGGCGGGAAATTACGTGATGTCACTATGCACAAGGTCATTTGGGCCAATCAAAAGACTGAATCGTTTGTGTATCGCTGGCAACGCGCACATGCAATGTTTGACATGACGTTCTTTCCCCGCATTTGTCAGAGCACCGGACATCATTTTAAGCGTTCTGTCGATACATTATTTGAACCATGAAGAAGTTGAATTCTATCTTCATTGTTATTTGCATCATTCATGTTAATTATGTGTTGCAATTCTCTTTTTTGTCATCATGTATGACATGAGATACTGAAATAAACTTTGAAAAAGAAGTAAGATACTGTGAAATCCACTAAATTTCGTGGTTTGACTGTGATGGACATGTTTGTGGACACATAAATGTGTGGATTTCAAATTAAATTAAACATAACTAAAGTGAATAAATATTTTGTTGGATCTTAAATGGAAGAAACGTTCAATGTCACACATTATTCCTGTTGTTCTAGGTACCACAGGTGCTAGGCCAGACCTTCTAGCAGATCGGATGACCCCTCCACCCCCATTCTCAGAAGTTGTAGCTGGAGCCCGACCCAGAACACACACATCTCCATTACCCACTGGACGATTGGAGGACGTTGTCAGGTAGGGAATTTGACACGGTAAAACATTGTCAGGTAGAGACTTTGACATGGGAAAGGTTGTCAGGTTGTGACTTTTACATGGGAAACATTGTTAGGTAGGGATTTTGACATGGGAAACATTGTCAGGTAGGGACTTTAACATGGGAAAGGTTGTCAAGTAGGGACTTTGACATGGGAAACATTGTCAAGTTGAGACTTTAACACAGTAAAACATTGTCAGGTTGTGACTTTTACATGGGAAAGGCTGTTAGGTAGGGACTTTTACATGGGAAACATTGTTAGGTAGGGACTTTGACATGGGAAACATTGTTAGGTTGTGACTTTTACATGGGAAACATTGTCAGGTTGTGACTTTGACATGGGAAAGGTTGTCAGGTTGAGACTTTAACACGTTAAAACATTGTCAGGTTGTGACTTTTACATGGAAAAGGTTGTCAGGTGGGACTTTGACATGGGAAAGGTTGTCAGGTAGGGACTTTGACATGGGAAACATTGTCAGGATTTACATGGTAAAAGTTGTTAGGTAATGATTGTATAAAAACAATGCAGATAGTCATTGTGTCTCAAAGGACCACTCCTGTTAAATCCCCGCAAATGAAGTTCAGTATGTGGTATATTGGCGTCACTCTGTCTGTCAGGTATCTGTGGGGCATTAGGTTAGTTTGCATATGATGTTGCAAAATGTGAACTTCCATATTTCTCTTGCTATATCTTTTGTTCCTGGTGAACCAGGCATTACAGAGTAATGCCCCCATTGAACATAATTAAAAGATAATTGCTTTCTTCTATTTTAAATGGTGAACGTGTTTAACTTTGACAGGAAGAGTTTGCTTACTGATCATGGTTATACTGACAGTTTTTCTATGTTCCATTGAGGTTTGATAATGGAGCAGTCTAAAGTCAATTTCACCAGACTCAAATTCTAGTTAACAGTTGAATATATTACTGACAAATCATTTAGTTTCGTGGGCATGACATTTCGTGGATGGACAACATTTGACCCTTGAAGTCATGGATTTCAAATTATATACAATATTACTAGAATGAATAACTATTTTGTTAGGATCTTATGAATCTAATCAGTCAATAAACCAATCAATCAATCAATCAATCAATCAATCAATCAATCAATCAGTTGTTTTATTTCAAACAAGAAGTAAATGTGTTTACATTATTGATGTTTGGCATGATATGACCTTAGTTTGTTAATGTGTCTTTTGAACCTAAACAACCAATAAATTGATGAATCAATCGTTATATTTCAGACAAGAAGTGAACGTATTTCGAACAATTCCCCAACAAGAGACGATCCACACCCTGGGAAACGTGCGAGTGCGACAGTCCCCGATCAGCATATCGGACTCAACACCGACATACACTGACTTCACTGAGGGCACACCGAGTTATACCCCTTCAAGTCCTAGTTGTGCCAGCGATGTGCTAGGTAGCATTTTGATTATATTTGAATAAATTATGATCCTGACCGAGTTATACACGGTCAAGTCTAAGTTGTGGCAGCAATGTGCTAGGTAGCATACTTTGACTCTTGTGTGAGAAAATGCATGTTTCTCACACCTGACTCATGTGAGGAAATGTATGTTTCTCACTCTTGACTCATGTGAGGAAATGTATGTTTCTCACACCTGACTCATGTGAGGAAATGTATATTTCTCACACCTGACTCATGTGAGAAAATGTATGTTTCTCACTCTTGACTCATGTGAGGAAATGTATGTTTCTCACACCTGACTCATGTGAGGAAATGTATATTTCTCACACCTGACTCATGTGAGGAAATGTATATTTCTCACACCTGACTCATGTAAGGAAATGTATATTTCTCACACCTGACTCATGTAAGGAAATGTATATTTCTCACACCTGACTCATGTGAGGAAATGTATTTTTCTCACACCTGACTCATGTGAGGAAATGTATTTTTCTTACACCTGACTCATGTGAGGAAATGTTTGTTTCTCACACCTGACTCATGTGAGGAAATGTATGTTTCTCACACCTGACTCATGTGAGGAAATGTATGTTTCTCACTTCTGACTCATGTGAGGAAATGTATTTTTCTTACACCTGACTCATGTGAAGAAATGTATGTTTCTCACACCTGACTCATGTGAGGAATTGTATGTTTCTGACACCTGACTCATGTGAGGAATTGTATGTTTCTCACACCTGACTCATGTGAGGAAATGTATATTTCTCACACCTGACTTATGTGAGGAAATGTATATTTCTCACACCTGACTCATGTAAGGAAATGTATATTTCTCACACCTGACTCATGTAAGGAAATGTATTTTTCTTACACCTGACTCATGTGAGGAAATGTTTGTTTCTCACACCTGACTCATGTGAGGAAATGTATGGTTCTCACACCTGACTCATGTGAAGAAATGTATGTTTCTCACACCTAACCCATGTGAGGAAATGTATGTTTCTCACACCTGACTCATGTGAAGAAATGTTTGTTTCTCACACCTGACTCATGTGAGGAAATGTATATTTCTCACACCTGACTCATGTGAAGAAATGTATGTTTCTCACACCTAACTCATGTGAGGAAATGTTTGTTTCTCACTCCTGACTCATGTGAGAAAATGTATTTTTCTCACACCTGACTCATGTGAGGAAATGTATGTTTCTCACACCTGACTCATGTGAAGAAATGTTTGTTTCTCACACCTGACTCATGTGAGGAAATGTATGTTTCTCACACCTGACTCATGTGAGGAAATGTATGTTTTTACACCTGACTCATGTGAGCTGCCTCCTTTGCCTGGGCCATATTCATGCAGCATCTAAGGGGAAAATGGAGTTAAGGACAAACATTGGCACTAAACAATTAAACCAGAAAACATTACAAATTTTCAAGATTACTGTGAGTTGCAGATCTAATTCTGTGTAAGTCTACATAAATTGTATAATTAATAATCAAAACAACAACATTTTGGAGAAATTTGACCTTTCTTACTTTTTAACCTTTGGTGCTCGATGAACCCCTGGTGTCCTAACAACACTTCCTGTCCTACTGACAACATTCTAGCTTGATAAGCTAGCAGTATTCGCTATGAATGTCTGGCTGTCTGTCCGTCTGTCCGCCTGTCACACTTCGTTTCCGCTCAATAACTCGAGTAACCTTTGACCCAGAGCCTTCAAACTTCATAGGGTGATAGCCCTTATTAAGTAAAAGACCCCTATTGATTTTGGGGTCAGTTGGTCAAAGGTCAATGTCACAGTGACCCGAAGAGAGAAATCCATTTCCGCTCAATAACTCGATTACCCTTTGACCCAAAGCCTTCAAACTTCATAGGGTTATAGCCCTGATTTAGTAAAAGACCTCTACTGATTTTGGGGTCAGTTGGTCAAAGATAAAGGTCACAGTGACCCGAAGAGTGAAATCCGTTTCCGCTCAATAACTCAAGTACCCTTTGATCCAGCAATTTCAAACTTTATGGGGTGATAGCACTGATTAAGTAAAAGACCCCTGCTGATTTTGGGGTCAGTAGGTCAAAGGTCAAGGTCACAGTGACTTGAAGAGGGAAAACCGTTTCCGCTAAATAACTTGAGTACCCTTTGAGCCAGAGCCTTCAAACTTCATAGGATGATAGCCCTTATTGATGTTCATATGTATATGTGCATGTTCTTCTTACCTTAATAAACGCTTCCGTTTCAAAACGGTCATATCTTGTTCTTTGCCTTCCTTCAACAGCGCGCACGGAGGAACGCGCAGGGGGGGAGACATGCGTTTTTCTCAA
>Ga0224511_10000828_pt1 | contig 16610 bp, 9 predicted proteins | sample SF_May12_sed_USG_2_FD_169988 | JGI IMG/M metagenome (GOLD analysis project Ga0224511, IMG submission 169988) | Sediment microbial communities from San Francisco Bay, California, United States - SF_May12_sed_USGS_8_1 | ecosystem: Environmental > Aquatic > Marine > Sediment | place: USA...
GTTTTACTGACTGGGCTACATTGGGTCCACATTATGATAATGATGTGTTGTTTTACTGACTGCTTAGCAGCACGAGATCAAATTGGATCCTGGATTCAAGCCCTGGTTATGCTCCCATGGTGAGTTTGAGTTCCTCATGTAATTTCCAGCTCCTACTGCTTATCAGTCATGATAGCTCAGTGGGATAGCTCACTGTCTGTCCTCCCCGTGGCCCGGGTTCAATTCCCAGCCACGGCGGAGTATTTCAAGGGATTTTTCCCTGACTGATCGCACTCTGCCAACCTGTCCTGAGCCAGCGTGGCAGAAAATGGCTCAATCTCCCCTCAAAGACTGCTTCAAAACAAGCATCGGGTATAGGACGCTCACTAAACAAGAATAATGAAAGCAGCAACAACAACAAATTGCTCGTATCGCTTGTACTAGACTTGGTTTTGAATTGAAAATCAGTTCTTCATGTAAATTATGGTATTTTGGGTATCACTGAGGGAAGATTTAAGCTATATTCTGTCCTAGTGGTTCAGGTCATGCCGGCAGAGTATTGCTATCGAAAATCTCCCCCTCAAACACTCAAATATTATTGAACATATGTTCGCCAGTACAACACAGTCACATGTAGTAACATTCCTTTATGTCACCGCTCAGCATCGTTAGATCATAGAAGGCTCCACGCGATGGCAAGGTCCTGAACCTCAGCTAGGGATCGAGCAATCTGGATTTGGGGAGACCTCACACATTGCACAGTAGAGAAGGTGTCAAAATATGTGGTTCGGACATTTGATATTAATTTGAGCCATATCAATGAAATGTTGAGCAACACAATGATTCCCCCATAGAAAATTTGGGTGACCTTATCACTTTATGTAGCCATGGTTATTAAAGGCTTGCAAATGATTTACGAAATCGTGTGACTCCATGATTCATCACATGTGTATTACAGAAGTGGAATAAATAGCTGACTAATTTTTGTGACCTTGGCCTTAGTGACCTCTGTATCACTGCTTATAGAGGCAAGTAAACAAATGCCTTAGGTTGACTGACCTCCCAACTTCATAGGACCATCTGACCAGTCTTGTAGCTTGTGCTTCACACTGAGTCAGCAGGTGCTCTAGTAGAGTGACATTGGCCCTGGGCATGGTCAGTTGTGTTTATTGCAGTCTTTGGCAGACTGTGGCCAACAGAAAATCGTCTCTGCTTATTTACAATAATAGACCATCTCCATACTGAACATACTGTCTACTTGAAGAACTAGTGATGACGTTATTGGTAACCTCGCGCTGAAGAACCAATTTCACTTCACGCCACAAAGGCTGGCCACCTTATGCATTTTTGTGTAGAGTTGGCTCTCATGGGTAATCGATTCTATTCAATTTATTATCGTACGAAACCTCCCTAGGCTGGGGTCTAGTCAGTCTCTGATATCCGGCAATCTTCGTTCATTCTTATTGTCTCCGATCGTGTATGCGGTAACGAATTGAGTCTCCTTTTGTGAGAATTTTGAGTTGCACACCCTTATATTAATGTGTCTATTGCGTTTGGTGAGTTTGGTGTGAGAGCTCAAAACACCATATGCGTATATGCATCGCTCACATACATGCTTGGTGACGTTCATCCTTCAGCATGCATGCATGTACTTCGATCTGATGATTATAAATATGCTCTAAGCAAAAAGGTACAGCGAACGCTAAACTGTACTCTAAATTATAACATGACTTGACTCCTGAAAGGCAGGCCACATATTGCCTTTTAGTAGACAGTTGTCTCCCCAGTTTTAGATGCGCACACTCAGCAGTTTGCCCAGTAAAATAGCATGCCGATGTACTGCGTTGCCACAACAAGTAGGTTCAAGCTATGGCCAGCTTATTATTGAGTGCATGACCCGTTCAAATTCATCACTTCCCTAATATTAAAATGCGCAATAAAGACTTAGGGTGGTTATAATAGCAGTCAGAGATTAGCTGAAGCTATACGGAAGAGTACCTTATATACGCTTGACTAAATCATTACCGGCTGAAGGTTTTGGGATAATCCTTATAGTCAAATTTAAAGCGTTAGTGGCCTGAGTGATCATCAAGTGGCTTGGCACATCACGGTATGTATAATCTCTAAATAAAACGGTTTCAGATCGAGCCTCATCAATAGAAATGCAAATACATAATCATAAAACATAGTTTCAACTGTTAAGACTTAGCATGGAGCACCACAAGTGGATCGGTTTCAATGCTCCAGCGAATTGTAAGGGTTGTCTGGTTTGATCTAGAATTACCATAAGGATCCCACACTAACAACTGGGTCTGTTGTGTCCGGGGTTTGAACCCAATGGCGAATACAACCCCGGCACTCCGCTTCTAAGCTATCCCCTACCCTTACAACTGTTCTCTAAAAGTCACCATTCACTAACATAGCAATTCAATAATATAGTTAGGTGCACCCTTAAATGAAAAGACTTCAATTACCAAGAATTTTTAACATAAGGAGCACTAATTTAGTCTCTCATTTTTTGAAAATATGTACAGTAACAAGGTTTTATTTAATTAGCGAGCCAATGGATGCAATATTGGGATAGCTGGGCCTGGTACAAACTCAGGTCATAAAATGTTCCTGTGGTAAGAATGACCTCTTCGCACATTTTCCTCGCTAAAAAAGCCGTCACAAGCCCTCAGACAGGACATGAGAAATAAAGCAATACAGCTATTTCTGACCACAGCTCCCAGCAGCCGATCGCAACCAAGGTCATGAGTCTGATTTGAAAAAAGTATGCGTAAACTATGATTATACAATGCAAGCACAAATACATATACCCACACATACAGTTGTGCTATTCAACTAGAGTGGCCAGCGATTATTATGCTGTATATTTGTCAGTTTGTCAGGATTATTTCCAGCTTGGCATAAATAATTTGATAGCTGATTTAGGATTAGCAAATATTGAACTTGTATTGACGATGTATACTAATACAGTATATTGCTTCATTGCTGAAATGTATGATGTATGTGTAGTCAGTGAGGCAGCTACAGTGGTTTATTGACTCAAAAAGGAAAAATTAATTGTCGTTCCCATAGCTGACTTGTGTCGGCAATAGTATAACTAGGCAGGGCTTCACTCCTCTTCCTCACTGCCTACACCTGCCCCAGCTCCGATGAGAGTCGGGTATCCGTTCATGGCTGGGTTAACTGTTAACAGAGAGAGTTTTTTTTTAAAACCCCACGGGCAACCTGTGTTTGGAACCCGGGACCTTCAGTGCCAGTGACAGGCGCTCTATGCCGCCGAGCCACAACACCTCTCTTTGTGATTAGAACGTTACACTTGTTTTATGGGAGCTTCGGGCTTTAACTCATGAAAAAGTTTATGGTGGTGGCAGAGAAATTCGAACGTAATACTTTCCTGTGCTCTGACGAAGATCCCCAACCATAATGTGGAGCACAAACGAGGAGCAAACTGTGGCGAGTGTATGGTTCACCATTGCTAGCACCTAATATACCATCTCACTTTATTTCGTGAAATCTTTGTGACTTTGGGCGTATACTACTGTACTTAATGAATGAAAATAAATTCTGAAATCGCATGAGACCTGAACACACATGTATATGGCGAGTGCACAGCACCATCCAAGACCCCATGTGCATGTGTTCCCTGGTGCAGCCTTTGTTTACCACAATTCATGATTTCCATGCGTATGACACATGGTATTCAGTGATTGCTTGCCATGGTTTGTTTGAGCCTTACAGGTCAATAGCTTTGTAGGTAAGGCTATACATGTAAACTAATAGTAGTCGCTGCACCCAATCGGTACAGATATGTGAGTAATTAGCAGAGTAAGTCAGTTGTAGATGTATATATAGCAACTGTTGATAAGCAATCTACCTTTCCGTGAGCTTAGTTAACTGTATAGGCTATGCGGATGTACACATATAGATCTAAGTGCAGTGGAGTCTGTATGAATTAAGCCTTGGCATTTTCGGGTTTTAGTTGGAAGGTAGTGTAGTTGATTCACGGTTTTGTGAAGCTCTCACTATGGATTTGATACCATTTCACAGAACTTTTCCAAGCTGTTAGTGCTCTTAACAATTGTTTTTTTGTTTTGGCTGAAATCTTACACTGGGCATACAAAAAGCTTCCAATTTTGGGCACCAATAGGTAAGGCCATCTGGCTACAGTTTTCCAAGTGTATGAGGTGTCAATTTTTGTGGAGTTTTATGGACCCTTCGGTTCTCTATAAAATGACTCATAAAATATGGCTTATAGCCATGCCAGGTTGTCAAGAGTATGACTCAGTATTTGCAAACAATGCAAGTTTTATAGTCAAAGCTGAATGCTGTTCAAAAAGTTTGATGCTCAGCCTAGGAATTGATTCATTAAAGCAATACCTGAAATCACAGCCTGATTCAAGCAAATTATTCAGGAGTTTGTATGTAAAGGGTTCATCAGTTATTGGTATTCGAAAGAAGAACCCTTTTGGCGGCTAAAGTGTTTCGTTTCGAGGAAAAGAAGTATTATGTCTCTTGAACTGAATAACTGCTAATCTAGCAATTGTTAAGCAAGGTATTGCCTGCATGACAAATTATTTAAAGTTTAGAATGAACATTGCATAAGTCTGTGTATATGGAATCTATCATTCTGAACGCTCTGCACATAAATCTCAACCTGTTGGCTGTAGGCAGACGCATAAATTTGCTTTTTCATAACTGCGTGCTCAAAATGACCGAGATTGATTAGGAATTCATTCAGCAAGTGGCTAGAGCACAGGCTAATAAATTATGATGAGGAAATTATACTATAGCTTGAACCATAACCAAATAATACGCGGGTGAAAACATCCATCGGTTAGCAGTTAGAGGTATAGAGGAGTGGAAATGAGGGTAAGTTGATATATGGTGTCACATGTTGGTAGGTTCCAATGCCTTCTCTAACTCGTGTAGGTCTCTCAATGGCATGTCTCTCTTGTCTTGCACATTTGTATTTGCTAACCTGATATTGATATTGCCCAAAGCGCTTCGGTTTTCTCTCTTTCTCAGTCCTTTTCGTGACCTTTTCTCTCTAATAGCCAGTTTTACTCAGCTGCCATATTGTAGCATGTGTTCCAAGGTAAGTGCAGATGTCCCACTACATACACATTGCTGGCAGATAAGCTATAGCTACACTGGCCATCCCACCTGGATTAGCTCGTCACTATACACATGGGTTGATAGTGTACTGGACCTTGGGCCAGCTCAGGTGACATCTGGCCTTTTTCATTCATTTCAAATCGCAATCTGGCCCACCTGAAGAATTACATTTTTTGTGAGGCGCACAAGTACAAGCAGAAAATGACTCACCCGGGCAAGCGTCAGAAGACTAAGCGGGCCAATTTCTACTCAGGTTACGGAGAAAAGAAGGAGACTACAGTTGGGATGTCCAGTTTATAAAGCTTTCATAGTATAGCAGTCATGCAGACTACATTAAAAAGTCATAAACTTGATCCTTGTTGTTAATTCATACACAAAGCTGCAACATCTGGTTTACGGTCGCTCAGGTTCTGACTTGGAGGCTCCTGGCTACAGTCACAGCATAGTTTTAATGGACTATTTTTTGTTTTCTGCCAGCTGAACTATACATAGCAGCTACTGTGTGGAATAAAAAGGGGGTGCGGTGGCCAAGTGGTTAAAAAATTCGCCGCTGGCGCTGAAGTTCCTGGCGCTGAAGTTCCTGGCTCAAGACAGCTTGCGTGCGGGGTTTTCCCAAAACTTTCTCTGTTCATTCAGCAGAAAAGGTGTACCCGACTCTCTCCAGAGCTGGGGAAAGTGAAGGCTGTGAGGCAGAGAAGTTACGCTCCACCTCAATTACACCATTACCGGTACAAATTTGCTCTCTCACAATCACTGTGTTACAGTTACATGCATGGTCATTGGCTAAGGGACAACCTTTATCTTAGTGCAAAGTTTTATAGAACCAGTTTCATCCAGGTGTACTAAAATCAGTCAATTGTAGATAGACTCCAACTGAGGATCCATCTGCGTGCTACAAAAGCAAAAGAAATCTGTGCTACAAATCGTAAACTAAAATGTATTTACTCATTGAAATAGCGCCCAACCTAATGCATTTTTGGCTACCAAACATATGCCCATTAGTGTCTGCTGTGCATAGGCTATTGAATTTTGGCAGCCTATGCAGGCCCAGTGCTAGTATACTGTCATACAAAGTCAATTGGAAAGCAATTAATATAGAAGAGAATTTTTCCCATGATTCTAATGAATTTTGGTCGCTTAGCAACTCATATGCAGAAGTAAAATAGCTATATAATAGGTGATTCAGCGTAAACTGAGTCCTGATAGTTCTAGCTACGGAGCTTCGACTAGAGTTTGCTGCGTTCGTTGATTAAGATAGTCAGTTTCATGTCTATAATAATGAGCATAGACTAGGGTCGCTAGACTATTATCAGTTACCGATGTGCCAATCATTGACCATTATGATAGGCCAAATACAAAGATACGTGTTTTTCAAATTACAAGTTATAAATATTTTTCAAGTCCCATTACAGAGATCTGAGGGCTGTTTAAAAAGCGATGCTTGTTTTGTTGTGATTTCAATAAGGTCTCTGTATTTTTGTTAGATGTTTAATCCATAAATTTTCGAAAAATCCGCGCCAAACTGTTTGAGTTTGGTTTAGCCATAGATTTCCCAGACTGCCATATTCAAGATGGCAACGTAAACGGAAAAGATAAAACTTTAGAATAATACAGTTGCTTGCTTACTTGCTTATGCTGCTGAGTGACGTGTGCCACATAGCGTCTCCACAACAGACTCTCCCAGCTTTTTCCAGTTGGTTCTGTTCTTAGCAGCAGCCGCAGCCTCTCCCCAGGATCTCAATCCAGCCGATGCCATCTTTCTCAGAGTCGTTCTTCTCCACGTTTCCCTGGGACGTCCCCTCCTTCTGGTACCTTCGGGTGCCCAACCGAGACTAACATTTGTGATCTCTGTTGGTCTTCTCAAGACATGTCTCATGTATCGCCATCTTCTCTTTTCTGCTACCAGATAGACATCCTCTTGCCCAGATCTTTTCAAAACAGCATCATTAGTTATACGCTGCTCCCATCGTATACTCAGAATGCGCCTAAGGCAGTTATAATACAGTTATGTTGGTAGTATTCGGAAGCCTAAGGGTGTTGCCTGACATTGTCCCGAACAATATGGCCTACATGTATGGCTTGTGAATGTGTAAGTAATTAAATTACATAACTATGAGAAATCCTGGCATTTTGTGTTGAACAATTGTCATATTTGACTTGCACTGACAGCTAAAGGAGGGTAACGTTCTCTATGGTGCAAACCATGAACCATCCTTGAAACAAGCCATTGACTCAGTGAAAGCAAATTATCTTATTTGGCTCGCTGTTGCATAAAATCGGAAATTGGGGTCAAAAATAATCTATCGCAGCCATGGCATACCACACCCAAATCTTGATTATCCATCCAGCTGAAATTCTGCCTGTCTCGGGAGGCTATGGTACAGCTTCTAGTGAGGCCACAGCAGGGTTGACATTATATGAGTTATAGTGATGCTATAAGTATAAATGAAGACGATCTTATCTCATGTTTTGGACAGTTCGTCGCACTTCACTAGACGACCGCGTTTTAACCGTTCACGTCATGAGTCTGAGTTTGACGGGGATTAGCTATCTTAGGTATTGTGATTTAGGCCCATAATCTGATCAACCTAACCATTGAGTTATGACAAGCGCGATCCTCGTGCGTGTGGGGATTAAAGTCGTGAAGGTGTCATCCTCCTAATAGCATTATAACCAGTCTGTCTGGAAAGAAATGATAATATAATGCGTCGGTAGAGAGAGGTATAATAATTCTTCATATGAGAGAGGTCAAGGCTAAGGTAGACCAATCGCATTATACTGTAAGTATCGATCTAAAATTTGCGAGCTGGATTTCCACTACTGACAGGATATCAGAATTTAGCATGCAAGCCTCTCGGCCCAACTTTACCAGCACCATGTCACTGATTTCGTTCACTGCCTTAGGGAAATCATGGTATAAGCAATGGAGTTCCTATACCCAATAGATAAATTTCAATCACTCTCTCTTCTCATGAAAGATAAGCCGAGGTCTCGAATTGACTGATTCATAACCTCTGAGGACTGTTCGTTCAGTCTTGTAGTGTCACACTAAATCATGCGGGTTCCCCTTGTATAGTTAAAGTAGCCTTCTTGGGGTGTAGTCAATTTTCACTATGTCCAATCCTTTCCTAGCCTGTAGCTTCACTAAAAGCTGCACCATTGTCTCCCGAGACAGTCAAGATTTTGACTGGATGGACAGTCAAGATTCGGGTATCCCATGGCTGGATTAGATTGTGCTTGATATAATTTCCCATTTGACGTAACAACAAGACAAGATAATTTGGTTTTACGGATAGCATCCTTATGTCAATGGGTTGTTTCCCATAGATGGTCTCTAGTGGAGATAAAGGGTCTCAGTAGCTGTCGGGAAATGACTTTCAGAGAGGGAGGGGTGTCCCTTCTCTCCCTCATCTGCCCTTCCTGAACATGCAGAGTCAGGTACCAATTCTCTGTTGGGTGGCCAGAGAGAGTTCCGATAGTTACACACCAACTTCCAATGCCAGCGGTGAACGCTCTAACCACTCAGTCACCAGTGCCTGATATGCCCCATAAAGAAGGTTACTCTATGGGATAGCCTTCTCGATTTAATATCGCAATGAGGGTAAAAGACACAGTACGATCCGAGCAGGGTTTTATACCAGCCCCTTTAGTACTAAGCCCAGTACCCTACCTATATACAAAGCTATCATTTCATGCTACCTTTTTGACGTAAAACCAGGGTAATTCATCGCGCATGCCAAAGGATATAGTATGGTAATAAACCCTTTATCTACCCGTATTGAGTTATGTATGGGGAACAGAGAGCATCAGTGACCCGTGATTAGTGGTACATTTTTGTTTGATATATTCTTTATAAAGAAAATTAGCGTATTTGTTCCACTTTATGCCTTCTCAATAATCTGGCTGATCTCTGGGATTACTCACTGCCATCCACGCTCAATTAGGTATACTAAGACACTAAGACAGTACTCAATTGTATGTCTTATCAGGAAAGGAAAACATCTTTGTGCTCACAGATTACAATGGGACAGTGTCTGAGCAGGAGGTGGCGATTACAGCATGGCAGTGACGTTTCCGCTGACAGCGACTGTTCAGCTGCGGATAATACTGGAATATCTGCTGTAGATTATCATCTCATCTGGCAGTTTTCGTACTTTTCGAGGATGACTGGAGATGTGGAAAAGAAGTGCTATCTTCTGGGAAAATTTGTTTGTGATGCCATAGATCGACAAACGTACACCGAAAGGGTAAGCTATGGATATGTTGTAAATCTATGGTGATATAGTTATAATGAGGAACTGTCTATGTAATGCTACTATGTGATGGCGGGATAGTTCATTGGTAGAGCGCTGAACTCACAACCATGAGAGACTGGGTTCAAATCCCAGTCACGGTAGGTTCCTGCTGTGAATACGAGCTCCTCACATATATCCTATTGCTTCTACCAGTCCAACAAGCCTCAGTCTTAGGAGGTTTGCTAAATAGGATGGCTAAGTGCAAAGAACAGAGGAAAAACAGTTTGGCTTAGGTGTTGGTAGATATGATATGACATTCATCGGTCATTGGAGATGATGGCGGAACTTCTGTCAGAGCTGACTGTGCCCATGCAGGGCCAAGTCTTTCCCACCCTCTTTCAATGTGAGCATTGAGCTCTAAGACTGAGTGGGTAGTTCTGTTGTTGATCGCATTATTGTAAAAAAGGGGGTATGTTATAATTCTATATTCTGGCAACCGCACTATTTACCAGCTTATTTATTCTTGTTACCAGCAAACACTTCATTAGAACAGCTGTGACGTTTTGGTTAAGTATAATGAATTATCTATAGACCTATGGTTTATCTATTGATGTTATGCACTTGCTCATTCGAAGGTCCGCGCTTCTGTACAAAAGCACCATTGCATGCATGGTTTCAACATTAAAGTCCCTGGAGGCGGACCATGCAGAACAGCATTGTTTTTTATTAGACCAATGATTGTTGGGGAACTGAGGGCAAAAGAATTTTCATTGCTCATATTCCACATAATCCTGTCATAGAGCTTGTAGCAGTTTGCCGATGCCCATCACACAGGAGCTCGTGATGATCGGGGTTTGCACACATGGGTTAATGGGATTTCGAGTTCAACAGTCTACAGTACAGAGATATCCTACTCATTGTAACTGATTTTCTTTCAGCTCAAGCGAGATCTGCCAACTTATCTAACCACAGCGGAGAAAGTTCGACTAAAAGTGACAAGCAGCGCCCTCACGGTGACGGATCGAACAATATGGCAGAACAAATTAGAACGAATACCGATCAGTCTTATCGTCGATTGTCACACGGACAAGGATAGTCCAAAAATCTGCTATTTTGTCAATGAGACGATCGCTGACCGATTTCAGATACTCGTTTTCCTATGTAAGACGATGGAAGACGCAAAAAAGTTAGTCAATGGTTGTCACTGCTGGCCTAAATATGGAGATAGCCACAGGAAATCCATTCTAGTCACTCCACGCTTTCCGAGCGCTGATCGAAAACCTAAGCATTCCAACAGAGTGACTATAGCAGACCATGGTAACACTAGCTCGGGTGAGTATAGGACATAATATTAAGCCTAATCATAGCCTTTGCTATCCCGGCTTTATTGGATAATAATCACTTGTAAAGGAATCCATTTTTGACACTCATTCGTACCTCTTATACCTAATTGAGTTGTCGAGAGTATCCTGATGTTCTGTCTATTCGGCAGTAGGTGATAACACTAAATGGGTACTCGAAGCATAACCAACAAGAAATACTCCACAGCAATGCCTGATTTTGAGCTGATTTTTCTCATGCCAACCAACCAACTCAACCAATGAATGGCTATCACTGTACTCAAACTCCTATATAGCCTTCCAATTCACTTCTCAACTTATTGATTAGATTTGCTTCTCAAGCGAATTGAACTTCTAAAAATGTACGCAGTCTGGAATGCCTTTCACTTAGAAGAGGGGGGCTCTTAGTCCTTTGTCTTTTCGATCAATTCGTCAATCTTGGTATGAGCTGACCAACTTTTGTCGCTAATTTAATTGTTGTCATTAATCATAATAAGTTTTGAGCTTTATTGACATTTATAGAGACCTATTATGTCAACTATAGCTATTGTTAGGCTGATCAGCTTCATTGGGCCAAACACTTGGCTGGTTATTGTCCACATAGACTTGCAATTCATTAGCTCCAGTATGCTTGTAACATAGATTATGTGGGTAGTGGCATCACTTTGGTGTTGCATCATGCAACAAGTCCATTTGACTTAGATCATCTTGACTGATAGTCATCGTTCATAATGGTTTCTTGGAGCATTTTTAGTCCCCCTTCTCACTCCAGAATTCCAGAAATCACAAGGTCGCATTGCAAACTGGCACCAGAAAGTCAGACCACTAAGACTTGCATGTGAAATGGTCATGAGCGCCAGAAAGTCATATCATATCATTAGCCCAAAATCGGGAACTAATCATAGTTATGTTCCCCTGTTGCTAGTTAGTCGGGCTCTATTAAGTGTCAATTAAAAAGACCGACTGAACACCTGCGCACATCTGTGTGCAGACCAAAACACACTTGTATAGACTCAACTGGCCGACTAAACAGTAATTAGTTCTCAGAGTATTTACCTTAAATCACCTTGCATTCCAAGCAGGTCGAAGAGTAGGTGTGAATTGGCCTGTAAACCCAGCCCTCTCTTCATATCCGTATTGCATTTTCTGTTCACCCACTGAATTAGGCTATAGTAATCTCTGAGCCTAAGTTGAAGACAGATCATGACGCTATACAAAAAGAAGGCTTTCTCTATAGTGGTTGCCACATATGTTTCCGGAAACAGACCACTAATTTACTGTGTTCCAATCCAATCAATAATAGAAAATGATCAAATCGTGTCCTAAAATCCCAACCCTAGCTCCTTTACTCAACGATATACGCAGATTTCGTAGTATTAGCGCGGATAGAAAATTTGGTGGAACACAGACTTTTAGCAGAAAATCCTATGGTTATTCACCATTTTCTTGTTTGTTTCATCTTTTCATGATTATTTCCTGCATGAACGGGGTCATAAAGTTTGCACCCTGGTTGAACAGTGGGACTTCACCAGAGCATCACATCTGACCTCTTGACCATGAGCCCCAAACATGCAAGCTTTTTCGTCAATATAAAATTCATAACATTTTAAGGCAGAGGTATCGATTCTGACACCAGTCAGGAGTAGTGCAGAAATTGGTGTACTGAGTTCACTCAGCATTTCCCAAGGCGTACCATTCTCTGTTTGCAACCAGCATGCACCATAGAGAAGACAACTCAATGTGTGACCTCCATTGCGATTCGATAATGGTGACTGTGGTGCCCAAACTGAGAATCGAATCGAGAACCCCTGGTCTTAAGTTGAGTGTGCTATCTAATAAGCCGCCTTTTCGTTCCATTTGCTATTGGATGATTGAATTAACCAATACAAAGGTCTATAACAGCCTTATGTACATTCACCCTAGTGCTGTGTAAGTGTAGGCGGTATAAAATACCTCTACATTCCATTCGTTGGTAAATTATTAGGTTTTGCTAACAGATTCTATAGAATAGATTCCATACTGGGAGTAAATCAGCTCTAAACACTCCATACGTGGCTTTACAATGAAGGCTAATCGTTTCTACCTCTCTCACTCAGAAAACGCTTGCAAGACTTCTGCCAACTAATTACCTAATTGTTTTCACCTCGTAAATTCTCACATCTTTGAACTGCAGCCTTCCAGCAGTCAAAAATAATATATTACAAGAGCGAGCTGTGTAGATAAGGTAGGCTCTTTCAGTATATCCTGTGATAAATTGTGATATTGGTATATTTAAGAGAAATATCCACCATGCATTACCTAGTCACGTAGTAGTCGTTTTGTTGTGACTGTTCGGCTCAGTAACAAGTACAACTATAAGAGCCCAGTTTGTTCCTTTGATTTTAATTGCAGTAAAGTGAATGGCTCTTGATGCACAGACTTAAATTAACTACTGCTAGCCTTTTCTAAATGTTTACTGCTTGCTTACTGTTTGCTAAATGTTTACCAATTCCTTTTTAAATAAATAAGACTCTTTGAGAAATTATTAATTGAAATTGTTTATTGAGTAGACCAGTTATTGACTAGCTTGAAGACTGTGGACTGGTATTGTAGCCTGTTCAAGTAGTGAATGACGGGTACTAGATTCACATCTGCTGTGTCTTCACATGAGCTCAAATCGCACTCATGGTCATTCACACATGAGAAATGAAAGCGACACCATTCTATCGCATTGCTCATTCGGAGTTGTATTCCCTTGAATGCATCTTCCATCTTTTGACCATCTCTTAACACTGCGTCATGCATAGCATGCACCTTTCTGAAAGCTCTAAACACAAATAAATCTCTACCCTCGTGTGTGGTGTGCAAACATTGAGATTAATTGCACCCGCTAAGGATCTGGTTTCGAACTCTTGGGCCCTTCTTCTAACACATACTGTCTTATATAAACAGAGATGCAGCGGAAACCACCATACTGGATCTATCACCCTTTTAGTAGGGTAATAGCCTGTTGTAGAGGTATTAATCAGATGCACTTTCTTCTTGTTTTACTCAACTGGCCAATCAACAGAAGCCAGAATTCCTAAGCCTGAAGCTTGTAGGAGCGATAGGAGCTAAGAATCATGTTAGGAGCTTATTCTCACAATGTTGGCTCAGCACTGCTAGGCCTTGAACTCAGGATCATTCAACATTGAGCCATGCTCTCTAGCCACCGAGCTATCCCATTATTCCAGTCCTGCATTCAACGCCATGCAGGGTCTTCCATCTCAACTACAATACACCAGATGATCCAAGCAGTAAGCCTTCATTGGCACCATTTCCAATGCGTGTTTTAATATTTGTGGCATGACAAGTCATTTAACATGCCGATAGACATTCATATCTGGGTTATGTACAGTTTGCATTAAAGCTTATAGCATGGGGGTAATCCACCGAGTAGACATCAAGTAGTGTTTATACAGAAACTACTGTAGTTCAGCCATAATAAGCTTCTCAGCGGCTCTAGCCCGACTAAAGTTGTGTGTTGTGGCCATGACTTATCATAGTTGAACCAATGCAATATGTAGATCTAGACATTTTTTTATCTACAGAAAAATCCCTTTGCATATCTATGAGCACATTGATAATAATATTTTGTTGTTTGGTACAACCTTAATGACCCATACATGCATTTTGTTGCTCCTGGAAATTATCTGTATCACTCCGATCATTATAGCTGTTCAGGGCAATTCAGACAGTATATACTGTACTTGATTTTGTCCGCTAGCGTTATTTCTATGCAGTTATTCAGTGTAAACAGTGACAAGTAGACTAGCTACTGATCTTGCAATGCCGGTCATCTCACCTTACCGTAATATAGTCTTTTGTGATCCATATCTGACAATCATTTCAGATCGGAGTGCGACGCGACGGCCGGTTTATCTTTCTTACGTGCAACAATACGACAGCGACAGCAGCGAAGCTAGGCAGCCAATGCAGCGAAATCAAGATGGCGTAGCTCGGATAGTGGTCGGAGGCAATGAACAGGGATCGCTACGACGAGTGAGGCATGATGGGATAATAGCAAATGGCTCGTTAAAACGAGTTAGTAAGTCACCAACTAGACAGAATGGAGACGGATCTAACTCACCTATTTACTTACAGGTAAGTGTCTGTACCTTATAATTATGTAAAGATATTTTTTATGCCCAAATACTATGTGCTTGCCCGAGAAATCTCTTCTTTGGTGCTTTTTATGCCCGTTAGTACATCTGTCATTGCTTGTATAAAAATGTTTCATCTTTATTTGATATAGTAACAAATATGCATCTTGAGGCATCCCGATGTCACTGTACCTTACTAAACAAGATGGTGTGCTCTGTTACATCACTGGCATCTTGGGAATTTTAGCTGTTTAAAGCCATCAAGGTTTGCCCTTACCCAATGACCATGTAGGGAAGCGCCTGTTCGAGGCAACTCATGACCACAATGCTGTAACTGAAATGAAGTTCTCCCCCCTCCTATCCCTCACAGCTCTGAGAAGAGCCTGCGTGATATCTACTCCGTCGACCGCAACTGTTATTACAAGACCCTGTGCAAAAGCTGTCTTGAACCTGAGATCTTGACCACCTGATTTGGACCCTCTATCATTTGCACCAGGGTGATTCAAACCCAGTATGCGTACGCATATGTACATAGACGATCCCGCAATTCAATTGTATAGTTACTTGTTTGAGAAATCATAGGGTCATGTTATTTTGGCACAAACATCTTGAAGGAAAAATGCAAAGTACTTATGCCGCAGGAGTCAAACTGACAAACAGTTCTGAATTGTCATGTGATGGTTAAGCCAACAGTTTAAAGAGTTGGAATATACCAGCAGAAGGCAATGACCTGATCTGAGTTACTAATGTATAAAAATCGACAATAATGTATAGTGTATAGCATCCTTTGACATAGAACCCTGCAATGGAGATCAAATTCATTCGCCGAGCGATTTAATTTCATGACTGAGTGCTCTATGCATGAGAGCATTTGTTATGTGTTTGTCATAGATTTGTTATAGCTTCACCTTTAATCTGTACCTTGAAATCATTGTCGGTGCAGATCGAGTTACAAGTATATGACATACTATATAGTCCTTGCTGATTCCCATACCCATCATCTGATTCTGTCTGTAACCCTCCGTGCATTGGCCGTTATACTTTATATTTGAGCAAAGTGGGCAAGTCACCTCTCTGGTTGTGTGTGGATTAAAGTACACATAATTTGTATATGATGGTTGAGTGGTAAGAGCACTTGTCACTGGTGCTGTGGGCCACGGGTTAAAAACGTAGTTTGTGCTGGGGATTTTTCCGAGGTTCTCTCTGTTCAGCCAGAAGTAAATGGCACTCAACTCTCTTTAGAGCTGAGGAAGCTGAATGCGGTGAGGAAGAGGTGTGGTGCCCCACCTGAGTTTTACCATTGCCGGTACAAGTTCACTCTGTAGCAGCCACCTCCCCAACAAAGCCATTGGCTTCGAAATAGCCTTTACCTTTACACTAAACGATGTGCCCGTAACCCTCCATATACCTATATTATGGTTCCTACACCTTATATTAGAGCGAAGTTCATGGACTGTTCTCTCTCTAATGACACACGTAGGTGTGCCATACAGCAATGCCTACCCAGGGTCCACTAACCCATGCATGGCTTTATAATGCCATGCATTGATAATTTGATGTAATAGACTTACACCATTCATTGTCATCAGTTATGTCATGGATGCTGGTATGATAGCGTCAATGGAAAATAAGCTGATACATGGTATTCTTTTGTTACTACATGTTATCTAAATCATGAAGATTCTAATGTTTGTGACATCATAAAGCAAAGAATGAATGTAAAGAGCAAGAGACAAGGGCACGGTTAGGTTCATAACATAAGATAATATAATTTGGCCAAAAAGTGTACTATACGATAATATCAAAAGGTG
>Ga0224511_10000829_pt1 | contig 16606 bp, 18 predicted proteins | sample SF_May12_sed_USG_2_FD_169988 | JGI IMG/M metagenome (GOLD analysis project Ga0224511, IMG submission 169988) | Sediment microbial communities from San Francisco Bay, California, United States - SF_May12_sed_USGS_8_1 | ecosystem: Environmental > Aquatic > Marine > Sediment | place: USA...
CAGCGTGTTCACGCTCTGAAACATATGAGGTACAGCGTGTTCACGCTCTGAAACATATGAGGTACAGCGTGTTCACGCTCTGAAACATATGAGGTACAGTGTGTTCACGCTCTGAAACACATGAGGTACAGCGTGTTCACGCTCTGAAACATGAGGTACAGCGTGTTCACGCTCTGAAACATATGAGGTACAGCGTGTTCACGCTCTGAAACATATGAGGTACAGCGTGTTCACGCTCTGAAATACAGGATCAAATTAATTGTTAAGTACTATTTACACAGTATCGATTTGGGGTGAATAACGACCGGTGCTGCAATTGTTATAAGAAAAACAATATAGCGAAATAACACCTTGAGCTGATACATATATGATAAAGATTGACAATATCAAGTGAGGAATAATATCCACGAATTTAAGATCCCAAATATTGATTTAATTTCATAGTTGTGTGTATTATTTGTAGATCCATGATTTCAAGTGTCCACCAACATGTCCATCATTATCAAAGCACGCAATTTTGTGTCCACGAAATCAAATAATTTCACAATATATATTTACGTATTTATATTTTACAAGGACAGAAACTGTTGAGAAAGCTACGTGTGTCTATCCAACACTCACTTGGTACTTGTCTGCGAGAGTATTGAGGTCGTATTCGAGGTCGTGTTGCCGGTACGACATCTCCAGCTTCTCATTCTTCGAGTCCTCCATCTCGGCCAGGAGTTCCCGCTTGGTGCGCTCCAGCTTCATGTTCAGGTTCTGTAGGTTCATTACCTCCCCTTCCTGCATCTTGATCTGATATACCGAACACAACACCAGAGATTAATGACAGGCCAACACTGTAGGGGTCATAGTGTGTCATACATGCACAGTGAATGCAGTGTGTAAAGGATTATTGGTACCAGAAACAATGCAAACAGAACACAAGTGACAAGTGAGATATATAGAGTATGGCCACTGTATCTGTCTGATGGGCACACGTTGCATGCCCTACAGTGCAGTGGCTTCAGACATAAAGGGGCATTCATGTGATACCAGTCACCACCAAAAACATGCACCAACATTCGATGAGGACAATCATTTAGACAAGAATGCTCTGTCAGAAAAAATCAAGTGAAAAGGGATTGTTACTTAATTTGAGAATACTTTGTTTAAAAGATTACTACACTCAGCATCATAATTTCTGCATTTAAACGATAGCTGTGCTAATATAAATGATCCCAACCTAGCCTACAAGAGTGCAGCATGTGTGGGCCATGTGTGTACGACGTACCTGTGTGTTGAGTGCGTCGTTCTGCTCCCTCAGTCTCCCCACCTCCATGTTGAGGTTAGCACACTGAACACAGAAAATGAACATGTTATACAACATGGTTTCCTTGGACAAGAGCTGGCAATCTCACAAGAATTCCAAAAAACATTTTGTTGAGGTTCGCACACTGACACAGACAGTACACATGTTATAGAACATGTTTTTCTTTTGTGCAGGCAATCTCATAAGAATTCCAGGAAACATTTAAATGATCTTACAAATTTGTCTTTATTCAGCATCATTTAAGAAAGCTATTTGTGGACAGCTTATATTAAGATTGACACAACTAAACAATGAAATAACAATTATTTGTAATTCAACACTTTATTCTGAAAAAAACTGTTATATTTTGTTTGTGTTACCTTTCCCTCCAGTTGGTTGATCTGTATCTGGTTTTCCTTGGAGATCTTGTGTGGTTGAATGAACTGGACCACTGGAGCTCCTCTCTGTACCTGGCCTTGTGTGGTCCTGGAAAGCAATTATACACTATAGAAAATCTTCCTAAATGTCACATGCACATGCCATATATCCAGTACTTATAGTTCAGTTTTCTTTTTAATCTCTTAAGAACAGGGGAAGGCAAGATATGCATACTGTATATGTTTGGTCTCATTTAAGAGGTCCAAGTTTCAATCCTCAGTCAGAAACCTAACACGCAGTTCGAGTAACTACCAATGATGCATACTGAACAGTTATTCTACAAGCCATCAACTATAAAAAGATTAAGCTGAAACAACTGGGTATTATTAAGACAATTAATGTGGTATCAACAAACAAAGAAGAGATAAGAATAATACCTTGTGTCCTTTTCCCGCCTGTCACGCTCCTGTTTTTCCACATTCCTTTGCTCTTGTTCCCGCCGCTCCTGCTCACGTCTTTCCTGCTCGCGACGGTCTTGTTCCCGCCTGTCCTGTTCGCGCCGTTCCCGCTCCTTACGCTCGTACTCCCGACGCTCCTTCTCACGTCCCAGCAGCTCGTCCTCCAGCCGCTGTTTCAGAGCCTCGCCCTCACGGCGTGAAGCCTTTAGGTCCTCCAGCAGCTTCATGTTGCGCGTGTGCAGCTCGTCTAGCCGGCCCTCCAGCACGCTGTCACGGTTCACTGACTCCTCCTCGTACTTGTGTTTGAGGGCCTCACACTCGCGCCGGTACTGCCGCACCTCCTCCTGCAGCTTGGCGTTCCGGCTCCGCGCATCCTCCAACCGATCCTCCAATGAGCTGTCGTGGCTGTTTGTCTCCTCCTCGAACCGCTGCTTCAGCGACTCGCACTCGCGACGCGTGATGCGCAGCTCCTCTTGCAGGTTGAGGTTGCGGTTCTTGGACTCCTCGAGTCGTGCCTCCAGGCCGTGGATCTTGTCGTCACGCTGCGCGATCGACTGGTTCAGCGTGTCCTGCATCATTGACTCTAGAGCCTTGAAGCGACTGAAACACACCACAAACACCATTGATATTTATCCAACATCATATTATTGTGATTTATACACTTAAATAAATAAATAAATAAAAAGACCAACAACATTATCAGTGTTTTTTAATTCACAATTTTTTTTTAAGACACCACAAAATGGTAAAATGAAAAATACAAATTATCTTAAAGAATCAAACCTGCTAATTTCATCCATTTTTGAATGAATGTTTAATCAAATGAGACCTTTTTATTTTTATCTGGTTATAAAATAATACCAAAGTATGTGGTTGGAATCTGAGAATGGTTCTAATACTAATTTGCATTTTTATTGCAAAAAGTAATCACATTTTACATGTCAGTTCTTATTTCCTACTAAAAGTACACTAAATAACAATTAATATGGAAATTAAATGAAATCGGTTGCCTACAATGTAAGGGTGTAAGTCAAATTGTTATTGTGAAATATTAGTACTAAATACTCAATTCTGCAATTTATCTCCCCAAAAGTCAATCATTTTTTTCTGTATAGATTAAATCGAGTATGTAAGATCTAGTTTCAAAATGCATGGCACCATTTTTTTTAAATAAATTATTCAAATAGATGAGATACCAAAATCTTGTCTGGCATACATCAACTGCAAGCTTAGCACTTAACAATAAGCTGCTGTCTATTGTTACCCCCTCAGCGAACTTACAAGTATGTTTCAATTTTGAACTTCTGCTCCTCGGATTTCTGTCGGAGTTTCTCGAGGACATTATACTCCACCATGCACCGTGTGCAGAAATTGTCAATGAACAGTTTCAAGTCACCTTCCTTCATGGTGGCCAACACTCACACCCACGATATATAAACAACACTCACACCAGCGATACGTATCTGATTACTTCCATGTTTCTGATTACTTCCTGTCCATGCTTACTCCTGCACTTTAAGTCACTGTACGTATTTGTCTGCTTAGTTCTGACCAATGCTTAATACCATCTAACTGATACTTCTGACATCTAATACTTCCTCAACTCTCTCTGTATTTAAATCTGCTTGTTCCTCATTCAGTTTAAGGCTGGTTTTTCCATTTCATGTACAGCTATGCTATATTCCTATATTTATTTTCTGCTGTACTCTGTGTAACAAAGTTTCCATCCAAGTAAATGTTGCCTAACATTTCTAACTTTTCATTATCTATCCAGTATGTTTCTATTATTGCCGTCACTGGATACATTCTTTTTATAAATGGTGACAACTAAACCGCAAAAATGGTAATTGTATCAGAAAAGTATTCATTTAAGAATTCCCCTATTCTCCTATTTTATTTTCATTATAACAGTTTTGTTCAATTATTTTCTAAAAAAAAATCGCTTTTTATGTAAATGCCTCCAAACGAAAGGGACTTGACACTTTAAGTGGTTAAAGCCACTGCAATTTGATCACCGTTTTCTGATACTTTTCATCTGAGATTTGATCAATTATTTCTGTTCAAAAATCATGTGTATATCCTTAAACCAACACTAACAAGCACCCATTCATACCGCTGATTATCTTCAAAATATTTAGAAACCAATCAATTTGTTCTAATCAATTTTCCTCCTCACTTTACCCTGTCAGTACAAATAAAACCGTCTCCACTTGATCAGATAGAATTAAAGGGCGTCAAAGTTTCCACTTTTCCACAGACAAACTATTTCAATAATTTCACCCTGTGTGCTTCTCTCATTAAATTTTTAATGAGCCCAAACTGACACAAGCCTGTCCACCCGATTCCACAACGATCCACAGAGATCCACGGTTCCAGTCGAGAGTCCACATGCTGGTGAAGGAACCTCAGATGTTCTACACTCATTCCCATGTCACATCACCCTTACATGCTTGCTTTGCAAATTTGATACAGCACACTAATATTGACCAACCCATATTGACATTACCATTAAAAATTCCCTTTTGTGACATTTGTAATACGGCAATTTCTTTACAGACCATATATTTCTCCATGCACTGCTATTCACTGTGGACAATAAGTCATGGAAAAATCAACACAATTTGTTTAACCTATGCCTTTAATTGGAAACTTCTGAGCTGTGAAGTTACTTTAATAGTCAATGGATAGTAAAGAGGGATGTTTTATCAGAGCCAAAGGCATACAGGGTCCGTAAATAAAGACACAGAATTCCCAGCTTTGCCCCATAGAAATGTGTCTGCCAGCCTGCATATTCCCACCGGCTCTGAATTCGTAATCTATTTACTTACCATGCATAATTTAGTAAACTTGGTGTATTAATTTTCAACAGACTTTGTTAACAATTTCATATAGAGATTTACATTTGCAAATGACAGTTTATTTTTCTATTTCAGAGTCAATATCAAATAGCTGATAAAACAAATCAGCCATAATGGATATATGGACAGAATGTCTACAAGCTTTAGTACTGAACACAACGGTTGGTCCCATGTACCTTAATGAATATTAATGGAGATTAGCCTCATTAAAATACTACATATCATTCAATCATCTCATGAGATGACACTTAATTGAGTGTAATATCAGATTCAAACAATTAATTATAAATGCAGACGATTTTTTAACCCTACGTTTTTATGTGATGTAAATTATTCTGTAATATCTGTCTATCATTGCTCTATAAAAAGATTTGACAGATTTGGATGTTTGGTTCATGTAATCTAACATTAAACTTCAATGATGTGTTACATTGTTCATTCCAGAATCACATGGCTGGTAACAAGGGGACATAAGTGATGGTACGCCTGTATGCTGTGTTAAATCAGCATCTCAATCAGATCTCCTTACTGTCCCCTATCTCTACATTCTCCCATATAGGACACAAACTCACGCTGAATCTTATAATATTCCCCATTACTAAAAAATTTAAAACAAAGAAAAGCAACATTTTGAGATATTCTATTAAAAATAGCCTTGTGATTTTCTGGCCTGTCAGGTTTTAATAAAACCGGCGCACATTTGTCATAGTTTGAGAAGGTACCACAAGGAATCCAGCACAATCATGAGAGCCCGGGTCAGGACAGACCCAGAACAAACAGCCCGACACAGGCACCAGCAAACCAAACACTGTCTGGCATGAAGGAAATAGCTCCATACATAACCTACATCAACATAAACACACATGTATTGTGAGTATAGACTGGAGAATGAAACCTTACAGAGCTACGGTTAAATACAACTATGTTTGCTGAGTCTCATAACACCATAATATGGTAATGGCAGAGTGGAGATTTTGATGTGAAACTTCATTCACAGACTTCTGTCTCTTCTGGCTGATTCAGTTCAACACAATGTCTCACAATAAGCAGGTAAATAAACAGGGGGGCTGTGCAAATGGACTTGAGTAGCCTTTTTACATTGAAACTCAAATACATACAGAAAGAGAATGTATTATGTGTACATATTTCGAACACCAGCCAATGCAACAATAAAAACACACCACCGCCTGGAGTCTTGGTTTCATTATGAATATACAAGAATGGTGCAAGTACTTAACATTAAAAGACGGCTAATCAATGCTTCATTTCATGACAGACTTGTTATTGATGGTATTGCTACAAACATAACTGTCTTGTTTAATTAGAACACTGGGAAAATGCATAAAATAAACAAACTGATTGATTTTACGCTTCAATATCCTACAATTTCTATAACTTAATAAAGGAAACAACTTTATTTTTTTGTCTTTTATAAATGAGACCTCAATAAAATCCATGCAATTCAGAACAGCCCGTTTTAAACTGAATCATCGTGCAAACACGGGGAGAAAGTTGGCCCACTAGTTACAGAAGGGAGAACAAGATAAATCTATCCAGGAATTAAAGGTATCAGTCTACCTGAAACCAAATAAACATGGCTTTCCTTTACCCAAATAACTTCCTTTCATAGAACCGATTTAAACAAATATGACAGGCATTGTAATGCCTAAAAGTGCAGATATGGTCTTGAGAATGTGGAGTGATCAAAGGGAGGTAATTCAATCAATTTGATCATAATAGAAACATTGCTTATCACCCTTAATATTATAAACCTGTGACATTAAGGGGGAGAGGCAAGGCGAAATAGCCAATCATTTGTCATGTTCAAAAACTAGCTATCATATTGAAACAAAATAAGTGAAATATTGTTATGTTACCTCAAACATATCACTCTTTAGTTATAAAACATAACAACAATTTATAATTAGTCATTAATTAGCCAAAAGAATAAATTTTACACGGGCCAGCAGACCTCTAAAAATACTAAGACCACACCTTTCACACATCAATAGTTTGTCCAAAAAATAAAAGGTTAGAAAGTAGGATGTAAACAAAATTTTGAACCAAAATTGATTTGTCTTTTTCTGACAAACTATCGATGGTTTACCTACAAAACTCTAAGATGACATCCGTTAATGCATGCACTTAATTAAATACGGCTAAGTGAGAAAAGTGTGCTTTTCACGACATAATTGAAAACTTTCAGTTACCATCATTTCTATAAAGAACTTCCTTGAAAGCTGCACATACTGGTTAAGTGTGAGAGATATAGACATTCTGTGACAAGTTCTATGCCCTTTAGGTTAATTTTTTGCATAAGTTATTTTATGCGTTCATACTGATTAAATTCAAAGATACTTTTATTATTCTTAAAATTATAAATGCATGCTGACCAGTGACCTTCTATGAAAAAGTAGTGCTCAACATTTTTAAAAAGTAGCGTGAAAGTAGGGATTTTGCTGCTCAAAAGTAGAGATAGAAGGGCTATTTTCTCTTGTTTATATCGACAAATCAGGTAAAAAAAAAATCCACACTTTAAGGGGCGGCGGCAAAAATGCGAGTTTTTACACAATTTATCAAGGTTTAGGTATTTTTAAAAGAAAGTTTAGAATGTACTAAAATAAACATTGTTGGACAACATGACACCCCAAAAAGTAGAGATAGTAGGTCTCTGGATCAAAAAGTAGGGAAAAGTAGGGCCAGCTGGTCAGCCTGTAAATGTTCATAATTTGCACCTGCCTTATATAGTCAGTACTGACTTTTGGCAGTATAAAGTTGAAGATAAAGTGATACAGAATGTATGAGAGGTATGGGACATTCTATGATACAGTGTAACGGGTGGGACCACTATGTGATACAGTGTGACAGGTGGGAGCACTATGTGATACAGTGTAACGGGTGGTAGCACTATGTGATATATTGTGACGGGTGGACGTACCTGTCGTCGGTGTCGTTGCGGTGCAGCAGCTGGTCACGGGTGACGCCCACGGACTCGAGGTCGTGGTGGAGCTGCTCGAGCTCGTTCTGCAGCTTCTGGACCTGCACCTTCTCCACAAACAGCTCCTGAAGACGACGGAGAATCATCGGGGTAATATAAGTTTTTAAATGTATCTCTTTATACCCTTTGACAACTTTAAGTACAGCTACAATTAATATATATTCTGTCTGATTGATTTTTTTTGATTTTTTTTCCAATCTACTTCAGTCATTATTTAGTTTTTTTGGGGTTCGCAATGAATTGACTCCTTACCGTCTGTGTTTGTTATGGTAAAAATGCATATGTAGTGTATTGTAATGAACTCTATCACAGGGTTCTTCTTATTATTAAAAGACACAGTTTAAACAATGTCTATTATGTCACTAACAATGCGAGTATATGAGACCCACCTTCCTCAGCTTGGTACTGGCCTGCTGCTCAGCGAGGAGTCGGTTGTTGAGGTCAGCATGTTCCTGGCTCGACTCTCGACTGCGCGCAGACTGCACCTGCGTGACCCGCTGCTCCAGCTGCTGGTTAGTGGTCTGCAGCTCCGTGTACTGGTCCGTCAACTCTCGGATCAGCTTCTCCTTAGAATCAACCGTCGTCTTTACACTCCTGTTCTCCTTCTTTAACTCACTCACTTCACGTTTCAAATCAAGAATCTCTTTTTCCACAGCCTGTTCACGTTTGGTTGTAAACTCAATTTTCTTTTGCAGTTTTAAGTTTTCATTGTCTAATACTGTTAAATCCACCTCCATTTTCTCAATCTGTTCATTCTTCTCCTCAATGAGCCGTTTGTGTTGTTGTGAGTCCTTCTTCAGCATGGCTATCTCGTTTTCCTGCTCCACAACCTGTGTGGTGAGAGACGTCTTTTCTAACACCTCAGTCTGTCGTATATCCTCTAACTTACGCTGCAGGTGCTGGTTCTCTAGTTCCAGGCGAAGAATTTTGGCATTCGTTGTTTCTTTCAGTTCATCTGATATAGAACCTGAGCCTGGAAATTATGAAATATTTATTAGACATAAGGCTGTGTTAAAGGTTCTTTGTTTAATTTAAGCTGTAAAATCTAGGTTTTTTATTACCATATTGACAGAATGTTTGAAATGATGTCTGATGCTATGTCAAACATTGCAAGAGGCACAGCCAATGCTACCAAAAAGATTCAGTAATCTGAGTGGCCCTAATGATGTTGTGTGATGAGGTTTCATAATTTCCTGCCTTTTGTTAGACCAAACATCATTTCAGATGGACCGACAAAAGGGTTGTCAATAAAGATCATGAATGTCCCATCAACCACCACGGTGTAGTAGCTATGACTTACCTGCAAGTTTGCCCTTGAGAGCCTCGAGCTGTGACGAGTCGCCAGAGTCCTGGATCTTGACCTGCAGTTTGAGGTTGGCGTTCTCCTCCGCCAGCAGCGCCATCTGGTGGTAGTCCTTATCTCGCTCCTGCAATATGGAACAGGTATTTCATGGGAATTTGTGTATCCATTACTAGTCAGTTACAAATAATTACTAATACAAGCTCCCAGCAGAGTATCCTTGACCTGTATGAAATAGTTATTATATAAGCTAAAATAAATTGTTTTTATGTTTTGTTTTTTTTCTAGTCTATACTAAAAACAATGGCATTTATCATTACAGTAATGACTGGCCTGAACCGTTGTATTTACTCACTGCAGAGAGCTCCTTGAGTTGTTTCCTGTAGTCTGCAAGCTGGTTCTCCATGTGCTGGACTGAGTGGACGCGGCGGTCGGCGTCAGCCACGCGCTGCTCCAGCATAGACTTGGTCTGCTGCAGGATGTGGTTGTCCTCCTGCAGCTCCTGGGGATATACAGCACATACGGCCTTGGTTTACAATACAATATCCTCTATGACATACACCAAATACTGTACACAAAGATATGTTGCCTTGGTTATAACTGAAAATTCAATCTTCTCCCCTTCCTGTTGTTTCTCTTTTGTTCTTGTGTTCACAAACACCGAGCATGCTTTGTTTTGTATTTTGTTGGTCAGATTGTAACCTGATAATCATAGCCCTAATTTATTGAATTAAAATAGACAATGCACTGTTATAAATGATCAAGTCGGGAAAAGTCTACTGAAGATGTGCATAAAAGTATTTTTCTACCTACCAACTACAAGTAGTGTTGAATGTCTAGACCAGAGCATGAGGAATGTTAAAGTCTAATAGAAAACACATCTAAGTCATAGGAAGTGGCACTAGGATTCTGCAACATCTGGCCAGGTAATTCTAAGACCACTGTATTCTAGGTCAGCCATGACATGGCGGGACATACCTGGTTGCGTGTCTTGACATACTGGTACTCGTGTAGCCGCTCCTTGTACTTGGTGATCTCTGCCTCCATGTCTGACAGCTGACGAACCTGACACAGCGATTACCAGCATAATAACCAGACTCAATCAGCAATGTTTTAATACGTGTAAACATGCATCCATTATTTAAATTTTCAAAATGATCATTTTCACAGACATTTTTTCAATGAGTTACTTCCCTTATGCCTTACAACATATTTTGTTATTCTGAAAGGCAATCCAATAATGTTTCATCAGCTGATTGTAATTCATTAAACTTATATCAAAATAGTTCTCTACATGCATTTTAACATAAAGATCTGTTTCTATATAAAGAGATGTTTCAATCCCTGTTAGACACATAAATCTAAATAATCATAATTTATTATACACTTTTGAAGACTCACTTTTTCTGAGAGGAAGTCATTTTCATCTTTGATTGCTCTTGCAGACAAGGCATCTTTCAATAGTTGAGCGTTCTGAAAAATGCACACATTCAAACCTGTTACAAAGTAAAACACATAACAGCTGAACTTCAAATATTTGGAAAAGAACATGACATGACACAATGACAAAAACAAGTTTAAGAGAAGCCTTAATAGAAATTATTCTACATAACATAATAGCTGCATCTACAGTTGGTGCATTACAGCTGAGTTGAGATTTTATTCTATGTTTTACTTTGAGATCATATCAGTGATGCCTGTCCACCATACCAGTGGTCCTGGGTTCACCAGGACTAGCCTCTTTGGTCACCAAGACACTGACTGCCCATTTAAAGCTGTGAAGTACAAGTACTCACAAGACTTATCACAATGTCTAGAATCAACCATAATGGAGAGTTTGCCGCTCACTGTGAGCCTGGAACAAGCTTTCCAGGGCTCTGCCTACTAACTATACCCGAGGACTGTCGGTACAGTACAGTTATGTGTGTTACCTCTTTCTTGATCTTCTCCATGGCGGAGGCGGAACGTCGACACTCATCGCTCAGGTCCGACAGCTGTTCCAGCTTCTCATCCCTGACAACAAACCACACAGTACAGTTGACTCGCTGATATTTTAAAATATCCGACATAATTGCCAGGTTGTCTAAAACAAAGGTTAGGGTTTAACGCTTACTCTCAGCGTTAACCTGTTACGTTAAAGCATTTAAATCAACATTAATTGTCAGATCACGCTCGTCAGATAATCTACTCACACTTTTCCAAGAGGGCTAAGACAGCCTCATCATAATCAATACAGAGTGCGCATACTTATGCCAGTAATAACACATGAGAGGTCAGACTGGGGTATAAAACACACAATCCCTGAATTGGCAGACCACTCATTAAAGCCAGGGTTGAAGAACATCTTATATATACATACATACAGATCATTTATACAGTGTATGCATAATAACAACAAGGTGAAAATTCTAGGACAAAGTTATGGGCTTACAGTTCTTGTTTTAATGAGCGTATTCGAGTCTTGGCATCAGCAAGTTCAAGGACTAGTTGGTCTTTCTCAGCGGTGTTGGGTGGAGTGATATCCATCACGTTCCTGCCTTCTGATTGGTGCTGAAAGTAGTCCCTCTCCCGGGTCAAATCAACGTGCACCTGGAGGAAAACAGAGTACACATGTATTTTAACAACATATGCCATTGTTGTTAATGGCATTCAAATCACTTGATTGTGATTTTTGTTTAAAAGAGCCTGAATTTTTAACAACGAAAGTAATTCTTCACAATGTTTTTAGAAGTGTACTGTCTTGTATAGCTGGTCTTACCTATTTGTGTCACATGTAAAATAAAATTTTGATAAGACATGATAAAAACAAAATGCATGTACAGTTGAAACTCGAAACTTCGAAGTCGCATGGTTCGATATTCCGATTACTTCGATCTCATTTTGAAGTCCCGAATTATTTTATTATATAATCAATGTAAATAAAATTGCCTGCCTCGATATTCAGTCTTTGGATATGTTCAGTCACTCGATGTCAATTCACGGTCCCAATACCACTTTTCACACGTTAAGTTTGACACATTGCTCGAAGTCAATTTCGCGACTCTCCGTTCGCAGAGGTGCGAAAAGCAGCGTGTGTCTTTAAACAATAAGTGCTCAATCAAGGCCTGTGTAAAGCGTGCGCAAAGTTGTGAACGGCTAATTATCGATTATCGAGTAACTGTTGCCATTGATTAGTATCTGAATATAAACATGACATGGTCTCAAGGAATTACAGTTCATCTGAACCAAATCATGGCTACAAGCTAATCTCAAATGCGATCTTTTGTCGAGCTATCCAGCGATTTTTATGTACTGACAGTAATGATATTGCTGAAGACAAGTGCATTTTACATCGTATTTTATTTGCTATGTATGTTAATGATTTTATGTACATAAATTTTTAACAAAATACAATATACAAACAATAAATAGATATAAAAAAACAATAGACGTAATTTAGTATGTTATAATGTGACCGCTTACACGTACCACGTTTCTTACGTCATATTCTTTTTTTAATGACGGGCATAACTTTCAGATGGGTCGATTTCCGGATGCCTCGAGTTATGTTTGCAAGGCCCTGTGATTTCGAGATTTCAAGTTTCAACTGTATGTCTGGATGTGAACACCACACAGATGTTGACAATGTAAAAGTAGTGGATGCCAGATATTACACTTCTCAAAGTTTTCTCGGCATCATGTCTACTTAAGAACTCTCTTCCATTCAAGCTGTTAGTCCTCTTACATTTATGAATAACAATGACACCAAGACACAAAAGGACCTATAAATACTGCACATAGGTCATCCCAGCAGACTGTTGTGCCTACCTCAACGAGTCGGTCCCTCTCTTTGATCAGGTTCACTAGTTCTCGCATCAACAGATCCGGGTCCGAGCAGTCCGTCGGTATCACACACTGGTCCGTCACCTGATCACCAAACACATGCCATCAATCAAAGACATGATTATAATCTTGGGAGATATGTAAATATTAAAGTAAGTAATTATAATGAAAAATCAACAGAAAATTTATTAAGGTTAAATCAATAAATCCTACTTCACCCCTTTACATCACAGTGAGTAATGATTTCAATGAAAAGGGTGAATCTAACAACATTATATCTTTTAAGTACTTTTACAAGATTTTTCAGATGCAAGGAATTAAGTTTTAATTCGGAATAAATTGGGATATATACACTGTTGACCTACAGAAGACATGGGTGTTAAAATTCCAGGGGATTCCACCCACAGACCGACCATTGAAGGGATGACCAGCACCCAATTAGAGGGGATAATCAGGTCAGGAATGCCAGGCTGGCGTACCTGACCGACTTTGGAGATCTCATGATAACTAATAGATCTAGCTCTAAGCTGCATTTGTCACCAAACATGATTTCATCTTAATTATTACTTGTATTCATTTTGTTGGTTGTTTGTATATAATTAAAGTTCTTAATTGTTTATCTTATTTGTTGTATTGGTTAAATATTATTATTATGCTTGTGTAAGAGACTAATCTGCAAAAAACATGAAAAACAATTTTCCAAACAAAACCCGCACTAATTATTTTGAGACATAAGCTCCACCTCAGGACATGAAGTAGGACTCAAGGTCTGCGTAATATTGGTCCAAGAAAAACCATAGTGAGGTTTCACTTGTAAATTTTCGCATGAAAAAGTCTTACTTACGCAAATATAGGAGTAAGATATTTTTATGGTAGAACAGCATAACTATGGGCATAATATGCTACTACAAGAGCCTTGTAAAAGGCTTCACGTGAGTTATAAGGGACATGTTACGTTACCATGGTGATGTAGGGGACAAGAAACATGTTACGTTACCATGGTGATGTAGGGAACGAGTGCCTGCTGGACGGAGACGTCGAGGCCGCGGATGACGGTGATGAAGTGGTCCTTGTCCGGACACTGGACGGCACAGCCCAGCAGCAGGATCAACACCTTCCGTATGTCCTCCATACTGCTGTCTGGACATGCCATGGGAAAACATCATAAATACCGAGTCTTCAACTGAGTTTCAATAAAAACTGTTATAGAAAACATAACTGATGATTAAAATAAAGGTAGAATGGAGCCTGTTAAACTAACATTTTTTGTGATGGCTGAATAATGGGACAACACACCTAGCCTCTAATCAGAGCATTTATAGGGGTGAGGTGAGGGGAGGGGGCATTTTTCTTTTTGTGATTGATAAGTGCCATAATGTAATGCACACCTATAATTATAAAAATTAGTAGGTATATGTTCACGACTAACACTTATTTATGAAGAACAATACAGTGTTGGAGGTCAGGTAATAATTAGAAACAACTACCAAGGTAATTGGAAGTGACAACACTGTTAATGATCATTAGCCAGTTATCAACAGCAGCTAAACACACTGGCCAAGGAAAACACATTCTGGCCATTGTGACTGCTAACCAACTATAACGTTCCCACTGCCACCACTGCCTAATCTAAAAGCTGCCAGAGTACATTTGGGGATGCAGTCACAAGGCCAATAATTACAATACCATTTTCAAGTTCACTTTTTTTGTATTGAAGGTCAATCTAACTACTTCAAATGTAATATTTTATCATTGTCAAAAACTGAACATCCATGAATAAAGTATCATTAAAATCAGGACGCCACTGAATGTCCCTACGAATATAAGGGCATGCCCAGGCTTTCTCACCTCCACCATTCATTACATCAACCCCTCACTGTTACCACCGACATGGAAATGCAATCAAGATTAATTTCATCTTCATGATGCTGTATAAACCTTATTGAACCGTTATATGGGAGACTGAGTAGAAGCCATTCTGATCACAATTTACATTAATATTGAAAGATTGAAAAATGCAATAGATTACAACGTGTTAGTTTTACTCATGATATTATTGTAATTATATGTTGCCCTCTACAAGGGTGCAAGAACCTGCCAAAAAAGAATTGGCTGGAATGGGAGAAAGCATGGCTGTATTGATGGAATTCAAGTGCAGATTTCACTTGTTTCCATCAGGCCTGGACGGTCCTGGCATGGAAGATGTGTAATTACCCTGTTACAACAATAAGCAGACCAGGTTTGAGGTTAGGGTGAACAAAGGTTTGCCTTCCCACTGTAGAAATGGCCGGGTAATTGTCCTGGAAACACCTTATCTTTCTTAACTGCACTCACCATTTATCTTTTTAGAAAAAGACAAATGGGTTACAAGATACAGTCACAGATAACATGCACACCAGAGAAACAAGAAAACACTGAGCAAGCAGGAATGCACGAATTTATCAAGGGATGTCAAAACACCGGTGAGAGGTAAATGCATGTTGGCAGCTGATGGCCATGGCTCAATCAGGGACTGCCCTGGAGTACGGACAAACATGACAACACTGGTCAGACAAGAATCCACATGTCAAACTAACTTGATGTACAATGCTGAAAGTACAAACAACCTAAGACTGACCAAAAAGACTGAACGGTGACTGGTATACTGTTATCTGACAGATAATAGAAAACAGTCTATGTCATGAAAAATGTATGTAAAATAACTCAGAAATAAGCATGAAATGTTACTGAACATGTTTTTTTTCTAAACTACAATCTTTTTATTTTTCAACTGCCAAAAAAATGTGAAAAGCTATGTGAAAAGTTAACATCAAAGTCACTCCAGATAATCAATGTAAGAAATTTACGAAATCTAGTTTCCTTGATTGTAAAGTTAAAAGGAGAAAAGCCTTTGTTAAACAGAAATCAAGATAAGAACAAGGGTTACGGAGATATTGCATGTGGAGTTTACTTTTGCTCAACTACAACAAAAGACCCTTTATGTGCAATGTAATGTAATTATCAAACAAACTATCGACACTTTAAACCCAGATGTTTTGCAATCACAGCATTCAATTGAGTTTGTTTGAGTTGCGATAGAAATTTTCTTAGGTTTTCATAAGAATAAATATGAATTGTTTACGCTGACCAGTAAAAAGCAATTTTTCTCACAGAAACAAAATTCGTTTTTATACTCAAATAGATTACAGCATCAGCATGTTAATAATGTCAATACATATATCTGTTCAATATTAACAGAACTATACAACCAGAGCTGCTGATCAATTGTGGAGTAAATGAGTGAGACATTATTGAACTGAATGAACCTGATAGATAATAATTTAATACCACAATTTCGAAGTAATTCAACACCATTACAACGGGATTAAGCACATTTCTAACTCTTCTTACTTCATAATCTGACAAATCTCACAGTACAAAATTTCAAAACATTTAATTTTTATTTAATAATCATACACATACTCTGGAAAATTAGGCTATCAGAATTTGACAATTAATAAT
>Ga0224511_10000830_pt1 | contig 16603 bp, 7 predicted proteins | sample SF_May12_sed_USG_2_FD_169988 | JGI IMG/M metagenome (GOLD analysis project Ga0224511, IMG submission 169988) | Sediment microbial communities from San Francisco Bay, California, United States - SF_May12_sed_USGS_8_1 | ecosystem: Environmental > Aquatic > Marine > Sediment | place: USA...
TGAACAGCTTCAATCAAACCGAGGCTGCTGTTTTCTCGTGCAGACTATGCTTCCTAAGGGCTTTCTCTTTCATCAGTTTAATGGGTTTGTTAAAACGATTACTTGTTTTACAATTGCTGGAGTTTCGCTGGCAAAGAACGAGAAAACGTATTAGAAATTATTAAATGGAACCTGCGTGTTGGTGGACAATTTCTGCACACACAAATGCATAAGAGTGGTTAAATGTTTATGACATGTGCACTGATATGTTCTACAAATGACACGTAATGGGTAACCGTAAATGGGTGTCTGGCTCATACTTTTGATTAATACATCTGATATAACACTACGATAATATAATGAGTGTCAACATAAGACTGTTGTCGTAATCAATGTTACAAGGGAAAAATTAAATAAAAACAAAATAGTAGTTTACTTTTAATATTCTGAATGTCTTTTACGTATTGTTGTCCTGTGTGTTGCGTGCTGTTCTATGTGTTTGTTTTTGAACGGGCCTTTTTCTCATGGTCAAAATGACTAAGAAGATATGTGTTTACATGTAATAATTAAAATTTAAAATAAATCAACGGTTTAACATCGTAACATCACTAATAAGTTATTAAAACGAAGAATTAGGAAGTTCGTGTAAGGAATATAATTTTGAGAAAAAATTAAGCCATTTTCTAAAACTGCATCATCTGGTTGTTGTGTTACATTTTGTTTTAAGTTGATGTGTTTTATTTTCGTAATATCCTGTTCATCTTGTTTTGTTCTTACTTCTAAGGAAACCACAAGTATTGTCTTGGTTTTGTGTTATGGTTATTTATAATTTAAGTGCAGCTTTATCGGTCTACTACGCGATTAAACATTGCTGTGTTAAAGTGTTATTAAACCAAATCTATCAATCAATCCAACAGCAACATACTAAGAATCTCCAAATGTAGGCGGTTGATGTTAAACAAACGCATTCCAACGTTTGGAGATTGACATTAAACTGATGTTACACGATTGCGTTATGTTTCATCCCGTTTGTCTAAGCAAGAATTAGAGGCTTTGCTCCAAAATATACAAATTACTAGGGTAACATTCCTATATTGACAGATTGATGTTAACGAGATATTTTATCACTTGACGTATTGCGCTTAAAGTTAAATATATTGCGTCTATGCTACACCATTTTAAATGTGAAACGATAACATACTGTGTTATCACTGTAGACAACCCGGAAAATGGAATCAACTTTTGCTAAGATATTGCGCTAACCATTATAAAAAAGACGACTCTTCGTTGTTGAAGCAATGTATTGAATTCAATCATAAGTATTGAACAATACTGTATAAAAATTGTTTATAAAAACGGTGTTGCTATAAAACAGGAAAGCAAAAAAATGTTGCAACATTGTATAAAACAGGAAATCGAAATTAACGATATCATAGTAATCCACCAGAAGAGATTATTGTCCCAAAATAAAAAATGGCGTATGTCGTGACAATCAGCAAGAGCAATAGAAAGAAAGTGTCAAATGGACTCGTGATTTATGTATCGAATAACTGTGAGACGGTGACAGAGCATGATTATTGTTCTTAGTGAATGGAATCATTGGCTAACCAGTTTCTTATTCACAAATTTCCAATATATGCATATTTATTAATAAGGACACGTTTGAAGCATTTATATAGTAAGAAGTGGGTGTGTTTTATATAACACTAATAACACAACCTTTTTACGTGCTTATAGAAACGTGCTATTTTAAATAGGCTTAATAGGCTACTCTTGTGTAAATCACACTTTAGTCCTTTCTTTTCAAGCTGTATCTTAAAATATATACAGTTAAAACAGTTTATTTAACATGCATTCTGATACAAAAGCGTTTGCTTAACAGCGTCAGACGGTGACTAAGCTCCGACATGGACAGAGCTCGGAACGCTCGACATAATCAATATTGGCCATCGTTTCAATTAATGTCCAGAAATGCCGTGGACCACAGCTTTGTGACTGTAATTGGATGTCTTAAAGACGTCAGGTCGAGATTTTCGAACAAGGTCTGGGCCGTGTCATGATTGCTTTAAAACGAAAACGCCCTGCAAATGATTTGAATGATTAGGATTGGTTTGCAAAGAATGTTTTATTTTTCGTTGTTAACGGCTCGTATACAACTAACGAAGTGAAGTAAACCACATGACACACTACTACATAATCTTAGAAAAACATTTTTCAAACGTTAACATTACGTATTCAAATTGTACGATTATATGACTAGATGATTTTATTCTTCAATAAGATTAATCAGGGGGAACGACTGCCACGTTATTACATTAGAGCTATAGAAAACAGCATTAAGAAGTACAACTTTTGACGATACAAAATTGTGTTTTGACGTTTAAATAATTTAATACAATCATCTGCGTATAACTGGTTTGATTGCATACTATTACGTAGTACAGAAATATTATAATTTCCGTCTTCGATTTACATGTGCGTTGTTGGCATATTCTCTCGTATAGCATTCGTAGGTATGTATACACGTTGTAAATAAAACCTTTGCATTCGGCTTTCAGCCAATATAAATTAAACAAACACACAGAACAACACAAAACCTCATAAAATATTAAGATGCAACAGACATGCAGAAAAAAACTACTTTTTCTGTTTATCGGATTTTTTTCTTTTTTTAATTATGTCACATTAATGTTTTGTACACACTCTTTAGTTTCAAAACCTTTATTCCCGACAACCGGCATACACTTTGAGATGTTTGTAATGGGTACTGCTTTCATCACATGAACATTATATTTCAGCAAGTCTCATTGACATCATCAACATTAAAATTTTAAACATTGTTCCGTTTCATTTCTTTTACTAAACTTAAAAAAAAACAATGTAAATTTCCAAATGCCTGTGTATCTTTTGAACAGCATGCGACAAATGTACGCCAACGTCCTTTGAAATCTTGGGCACTATAAGCATGGTGCTACACATATTGGAAGTCAAACACATCTTCTTTAAGAATAAGCAATACGATGTTCCCAAAATAACTATTGTTTTTGGTAAAAGATTTCTGCTTATATATTTTACTCTTCTTTTTTTACATATTTAAGGATTGGATTTCTGCTTACAATATCTTAATGCAACACCATAAAATACGTGTTATAATTAATTAATAAGTGTAATTATAGTTTTTAAAAGAACTGTGTGTACTGTCGCTGGGTGTGAATTGCAGCAATGCTGAATTTACTGATACAATAATTCATTCAATGACAAAAAAGCGTTATTTAAAAAAATCCTTTCAAGAACAACTTTCAAGAAACGCACATGTACACCAAAGTAGAATATAATACAGTAAAGTCCGTTTAAAAGGAACCCGCTTACAAGGAACTTCCGGTTGTAATAAATTGATTTTATTTCCCAATCTTTACCAAGGAACTAGTTCACTATACATTTATAGGGAACTCCAGTTATAAGGAACAGATTGTCATGGTCCCGATGAGTTCATTATAAGCGAATTTTACTATACGTTACGACAACCTTTCATAATGATCTATTTTTTAAATAATCAAAATAATGGTATTTATTCCGTTAGTTAGTTTATTCGGTGGCTTAAAATATTGTTAAGATTTCCAATGTTGGAAATTTCATTTTGAGCCATCTAAAATTAGAAGGAATTTCAAAGCAATTGCCAAATTTGAGAACCATAAAATCTCTTTATTTGAACAAAACACTGTAATAATCTATCAGCACAGCATCTTTGTTGACACAAAAACTGTCTTTTAATGAAAACGAATGCCTGGAAGATGAGAAACGATGTATCTAATTAATTTGAAGAAAATGGAATTGTAACAGTGCATTTCACTACTTGGAATATATCAAATTTAATCTTAATAACACAAAAATACAGAACGTTTTTATGTTAGCACTAAACTCATATTAAATGACCTATTCCTTTAGTTACCCAAATTCCTCGCATATTTTTCTTGCATTGTTTAAAGACAATTAGAGATGTTTTACTAATATTGGAGCTTCGTAATCATAGAACGAGAAAAATATCTAGTAATAATTTAATGATCTTTTCCCTTTCTACATGCTCCTCACAATAACTGCTAAGTGGGTGTAAGGTTTGGGAACATTTATTTCAGGAGGTTTTATTACACAAAAAATAAAAGTAAACTTTGGTTTATATTTGCATTAATAGGTTGTAGTAAGGTTGTTGTTGATGTTGTTGTATTATTTTTTTGGAGGTTTGGGGGGTAATTCTGCTCACACCAATGTTAACCTTATTTAACTGATTATGACATAGGAATGTAAACTTATTACTTGTACAATTGAAACTTAATGGATAAATGTACGTCTGGCCCATTCCTTGACAGATGCATTCAATATAACAACATAATTATATTATGAAAGTTACCTTACAAATATTGTTCCAAGAATGCTGTTTGTCTTCAAGTAGGGGATTTTATTTTAAGATTGTTTCTGTATTTTGAGAAAAAGACAATGAAGGTAGTGTTCTTTGTATAATAATATAAAGTTAATATAAAACCAACTATTTGGAATTGAGACATTTTAAGTAAGATCAGAAAAAAATCATTAAAACGACGAATTGGGGATATAACCTTACTCTCTTGAAGCGTCCTAAAACAAATAAATCAGTCAATTTAACAGATACGAGACAAAAAAGGAATCTCCAAATGTTGGCGGTCGATGTCAAATAAACACGATGCCACGTTTTGGGGACTGACATGTAACACGATTTAGTCATGTTCCACATAGTTTGTCACGGCCAGAAGACGTGGAGTTGCTTCAAAACATACAACGTTTAATGATTTCAACTCTACACTGACTTAACGAGGTTATATCATTTATATACAGCGCTAAGATTAAAACAGATGAACAGGTAGCTCGCATGCCAAGTCATTCTTAAGAAATCTTAATTCGATTTGAATAAATAAATTGATAAATATAAATCAAGTAAATGCGTGTAAATATCACAGATACCAATCGATGACTCAACTCCTACGTTGAATGGTTCTGTATGTTTAGTTAAATATATATGGCGACCCTTATAATGCATGTCCGGCAAACCTTTTCGACTATTCTAATGTAAACGCAAATTAGTAGCTTTTAAAGCAGCTGACCCCCAGAATATACTAAAAAATCATTAGTTATAAAAATATTTCAAAATATCTCTTTAAATACATATAATAGTTGTTAAAAATCAAAATAACGGTTAAAACCTACATATTTTCACTTATTTGCTTTGAAAACAGACAATTTGCTTTTCTGCCATCGGGATATTCCTAATATACATAACAGCTACTGCGTTAGTAACGCAGTAGATAATGCAAAGAACAACGATGTTTTACCAACGATTTTGTCAACTTTCTCACTTGAATTAAGGAGTCAGTATTAATAATAGATTTCTCCACTGAACATAACTTGACCAGTATTTACTGTTATTTTTGTCCATTTTTTTATTGTTGAGCATCTGGAGGTCAGCTGCTTTAATAAGTATATGAGTATATAATTCCCATGTTGATGTTCTGAAATTCGCTTGTTACATGATGGCAATGCCAAGAATGCTTGAAAACAGATACCAGTCCTGACTAAATGAATAAGTATGTTTGATCAGTTATAAGTTCCGTTTAGTTTAAAAAAAACACAATAAAACATTTTAGCCACCTCCTTGTAATATGTTGTTGGACTACAGTCAACTAACTGGGTTTCAATGATTGTTGTAACACTTACACAAAATCCAGCTTAATACACACAGTATGGACTTTTCATACGGGATCTCATCCAATTCAGTGCATTTCACTTTTGAGAAGAGTTTACGATAGTCCCTGGTGTTCATAGCATGTGAATAATTTAAGTCTAGTTTTAATCTCTTAATTGAAATGAAATCTTAAATTGCCCTATGTCACATAAACCTACTATAGGTTGATGGAACAGCCGTAATTTACATTTAGAATAGTTTAAGGTGTTTCGTGGGAATAGCAAACATGAATACAAAAAACAAACGGAGATTCTTGTCCGGGAATAGCCAAAGAAGACCATGAGTCCACGACAGAAATATGTCGAGACCTAAAGACTACTTATTTAGTACTGGGGAATACAAAGAATTAATCATGCCAATTAAGGAATAAAAAGAACACATGATAAGAGATTGTGCACGAGCGGTAGATAGAAAGTGACACATGGGCTTTGGTTCTATGTCTAAGATAACTGGGAGCTTTTGACAGGCTTTGTTTTTCCGGTAAGCAAATGGAGCCATTAACGGGACACTTTCTTCATCACATATTTCTGTTTTGTGTTCATTGGTACAACAGGATACACTTGTAGCATTTCAACGTAGGAACCCAGCATGTATATAATGATACACACACGTATATTAATATATTTAAAGCAATGCTACAGGCACTCATTGATGCAATTGTTATGACAATGTTCAAAGAGTAAATAACGGCATTTGGATTGTGTTAACCTTGCCAAAGACGTATGCGATTAAATAATCATCAATATAAAGTTAATTAAAATATGGTAAATTTAAATTGCATAAAAACTTCCAAAGATATTATCAAAAACATAAAAAGCCTTACATAAACATTATTATCAACGCATGTCTTGCCATTCCCCCTCAGTTTTCATCAAAGACTTATACACTATTGGTTTGTTTTATTGTAATACATTTAACAGATTCATTATGCTTTGAGTTTCACTTAGAAGAAACAGATGCTTCCCAAACAGGCAGGTGGTGAATTATCTCTGACAAAAAACCTTGGTCAGCCAATTCAGTATTAGATCTATCAAATTTGCTTTCTTCAGTTAATGTCCCGAAATCCTTCGACCGCAGCTTTGATACCGTAATTGGATGTCTGAAGGACGTTCGAATGTTTTCTGACAATGTCTGGGTGTATCAATAAGCATTTGAAACGAAATCACTCTGTACTCTTGTTTTAGAAAGAAGATGGATACGTTGTATATATTTTCATACGAACTACACACATCACATTGACCATTTGACACCAAACAATAGTTTTAAAAAGTTTTTAAACGTAGATACCTAGCAAAAACTATTTTGAATGTTCAATGCTACAAGAAACACATTTAACAAGTGATAACTTAAAACAATGTATAATGAGATAAGAAACATTTTAGGTGTTGATTTGAACTAACCAACACATTTCTGCATATGAATATTATAAATCATATCTAAAAGGTTTACACTTATCTCGTACAACCTTTGAATGACATTTAACTTCCTTTGTCTGCAATACCTCATTACATACAATTAACTTTCACCATCATTTTACGTTATTGACAAATCTTGTAGCTTCTTTTAAGGCTTACGGCGCTTAACTGGTGTTGCCAAATGAAAAATGCATAAGTTTGTTATATAATTTAATTTAATTCACAAAACATAATATGTTAGATCTTTTAATTGAACTTTTTCATCGTGTAGATATTATAAACACTGTTACAGAAATTATATCCGTCTACATGAAATGTAAAAGAAGTAATATCTCATAGTTTACCTCCCCTTAATATGAATAGAGTGTAAACATTTAAATCTTGTTTCAAAATTAAAATAATAAAAATGTTTAAAAAAAAACGCCTGGTGATTTATCTTTTAATGTCATATTCCTAAATGTTACTAGGTTTGTGATTCTTCTGTATTGCTGCAAATCTGTGTTTCAATTAAGCACCGTAAGCCTTAAGACATAATATTTTAAAGGTATCTGGCCTTTATTTGATATTATATTAAAACACAACATGTGCCATGCATTAAATAAAAGTTCATGACTAACCTTTGCATTCGCTTTCAGTGCAAGTCACATTGAAACTTTGCGCACACTCCTCATTTGTTGAACACTTAGTTCCAACTAGTTGTACACAGTTTGATATATTTGTTCTAGATGCAGACGTTTCCTCACATACACTTGATATTTTGGCTATTCCGATGGACATTATGACTATCAAAACAATATGCGTGTTCATTTCTAACATATTTTATCAAACGGTATAGATCTAACCGCTCAAACTGTTTTCAAACAACAAATGATATATCTACGCTAAAGTCCTGTGAAATCATGGGCACTGTGAGCAGAGCGCTAGACATATTGGAAGTCATCAACAACTTCCCGTAGAAATGGGAAATTCGATGATGCCAAGTTCTCGGTTCCTATAACTTAATCGAAGTCTTGGACATCTGTTTTCAATGCTGTTAAACATTATACGGAACACAACAGATATACACGTTTATTAAAATAGCTAAAGTGTTGAACGTTTTACATATCGTTTGGGTTTTAGCATTATGTGCGCTGCCAGTAAAAGCAAATATGAACGATTCAAGCAGGACTTTTAATATTTAAACAAATAAGTGTCCATAAACTTGACATTATCTGCTTTGCTGCAATATTTTTTCTTTAAGCATCTCTTCAATTTATATTTCAGTTATACATTACTGCGAAATGGACATATATTGTAACGAGTGAAACAATACGTGTTATATAAAATACAGCTATGTTCTAACTTTGTGACACCTAAAAGAAATGTACGTACCAATGTCTTCAAAGCATTCAAATATCGACAATAAGGTTTTTAATTTCCTTGACCAAGTGAACAAGCAAAATAGTCATAGCGAAGGCAGCTGTGCTTCAATTGAATTAAACTGAGAAAAGGGAAAGCCCTCAGGAAGCGTAGCCTGCATGGGAAAATAGCAGCCTCGGTTTTTTTTTAACTTTTCATCATTGGTGATGAAAGATGCCCCACTACTGACGTCCCCATAGCGTATGAGCGGAACTCTATTTTTAAGTGTAAACAACATACAATCCATGATTCCTGAGGACCAGAACAATATAACTACACAATCATAAAGTATGGGGCGACATTTTACAGCCGCCACACAGACACTAAACACCAGATGTAGTAACTTAAATTAAACTGCGAAAAGGGAAAGTCCGCAAGAAGCATAGCCTGCATGGGAAAATAGCAGCCTCGGTTTAATTGAAGCTGTTAAACAGTGGTAATGAAATATGCCACACCACTGACACCCCCTAGCGCAGCGGAACAACACAGTTTTGTGGTGTTAGATAAATACTAAGTCTGCAACATCAATGTTTTTTAATGCGTGTTGCGTTTTGTAATGTACAGCTATTTATTTTTCTATAAAATGGTGTCTGCATTTTCATTAAGTAACAATATACAATACTTTATGTTTTCCGCGGAATTAAAAAAGCCAATAAACAGGATTTCAATTTTCCTTGTTATGAAAGAACTTGAATTTGTCCATGCGTGTTTAGATGGTGGTTTTACACAATCAATAAAATACATGTATTACAGCTTATATTCTATGGCAATTTTGTTATATTTTGTCAAAATTAGACATGGATAAAATGCTTAATACCGTACAAAACAATTAAACATCATTGCATTATGTCTAATATATAAAAATCAGTGACAGTCTTAGAAAAAGCATTTCAAATGCAGTAAATATAGCAAACCAGACATACGATAATTTATTTGTAAACAACAATTATTACAGGTAATGTTGATTAATATAGTTGTATAGCTTTAGTATCGTATAACTCTGTAACAGGTTTACTTTTTACATTAAGGTAGTAATGGATTAACAAATGTGTGTAACATGTGTTGGTTCAAATGGGTTTTATTCGAACAATTATAAATGTGACATGTTGTTGAGTTCCAGGAAACTATCACAGAATTAACAATGACAGTAAGGAAAGAAAAGAATGACACATGTCGAGTCCATCATCAATGCCGATATAAAAAGTGACAAATGGACACTAGATCTAGGCATCTAGTAAACCTTAGAAGTGACAGGCCAATTCATTATTGCTGGCAGCGCCGTTCATCCTTCCAACTTATGATATTTGTATGTAATATGTCAGCATGTTGGTGTATTTAATACTAATGACACCCATTATTACAAGATAGTATGGGCACTAATCAAAGAGTAAATTACTTTTGGGTCATATTTTGAATTTAAAAAATAATACATGATTTTTTTTCTGTCAATATACAATAATAGTATTAAGCATACTAATTTGCTTTAAGAAAATAATACTTTTAAATAGGCTTCTCTCTTGTAAATCCCCACTTTCATTAATATTTTCAAGCTATACATATAAAATAAATTGTTTTCTAACTTACCCATTTATATTTTTCTGGATGAAATTACATTTGTTTCATTTTAGAAAAGAGATTACTCATTTAACATGTTTCAGTTACATTTCCAAAAACGTTTGCATAAACAGAGTCAGACGGTTACTAAGCTCTGACATGGACCAAACTCGACCCTTCGACATAATCAATATTGGCCATCGTTTCAATTTATGTCCAGAAATGCCGTGGACCACAGCTTTGTGACTGTAATTGGATGTCTTAAAGTCTTTAGGTCGAGATTTCCTAACAAAGTCTGGACTGTGCTATGTTTGCTTTGAAACGAAACCGCCCTGTATTTGTTTAAGTAAGTAGCATTGTTTTGTTTGGTCCTATTTCATGTATGTGATGGCTCCCATACAAACTACACACTGAACTAAACCACGTGCTAAACCTTCTTTCGTATTTAAAGTTATAAGATTTTATTACTTGATGTTTTAGTGTAGCAAAAGAAACGATGACCACGCTATTGCATTTGAGCTATAGAAAAAAGTTCTTAATAACAAAGATTTTTTGCTATAAAAAGGTGTTTGCAGTTTACATTTATTAATACAATCATCTGAGGATAGCAGATTTTTGCTCGCATACTACATAAGTTAACTTCCATCCTTGTTTTACATTTACTATGGTGGCATATTCTATAGCCGGCATAAGCAAGTATTTAAAGCGTCTTGTGTATTACTTAATATTATATTTAGTTATACTGTAAATTTACATACACACACAAATAGCAAATAAAATTTATAACAAACTTTTACATTCGCCTCCAATGCAAGTCACATTTAAATGTTGTATACGTTTTGTTCTGTTTTAGAGCACTAGTTTTTACTTTCTCTCACCAGTGGCACACGATTTGAGATTTTTGTTACCGATACTGACTGTTCAAACGACCAACATCTATTAACATGGCATATTTACGCTCAAGTCCTGCGAAAGCCTGGGCACTGTGAGCATAGCTCTAGGCATATTGGCAGTCATAAACAACACCCTCTAGGAATAGGAAATTGGATGATGCTAAGATAACTATTGTTCTTGGTATGAGACTTCTTTGTTAAACAAATTTATTCGATGTCTTAGATCGCTAACAATGATATTTTACATCATAAGGGATGCTATATAAGTGTGTTTCCGTTTCAAATAACATACTGGTACCTCACGACATTGTACAATTATGTGTACTGGCAGTGAGGGTAGGTGAGAACAACTCAAGCAGATGTTCAATAACGGATACACTATTCAACTCAATGGCCTGTGGGTGTGCGTGAATTTAAGTCATTACATTTCGAGAACGATGTTTTAAATTGCACGTGGTATAATTAGGAAATTTAGTTTTATTTTGCGTGCTTTGTTGTCCGTAAGAGTACGGTTGTGAGTTCATTTAAATTGTAATAATATGAGCACCAATGCCGCATGATATTCTGATAATGAATAGAAAATGTGAACATTTTTCAGCATTTACTGTACAGTATTTTGTGGCCATGAATCGGATGTACGTACAGTTGAAGTAAATATTCCTGTGTATGCATAACATATGCACATGCAAAATTTAGTATGTGCAATTATTAAGACATCACACAGTAATAAGCTTTACTTGTCAAATATAAAGGAAAGAGTAAATATGCTGGCACCATATATTTATGACTTTATCATTTATACAAGAGTATTTGCTGTTAAAAAGCGTTTATTGTTCCTTATTGAATTACATTTGTATTGGGCACAATACCTGTAGCTAGTGTATAACAAAACTAACATCCAATTTCTTCGACACCCTCAAACGCACACATCGAGGTCTTGGTGCAAAACTATTGTAACTTGTTATGTACAATAAGGTAGTCACACAAAAAATTCACCAAGCGCTCGATATATGCTTTATCAACTACAAATAGAGACATTTGATAACATAATGAATCCATTTCTTAAATACACGCACATCTTGGGTAACATTATAAAAGGATATATAATTGGCAAAACATCTGGATTTGTGACTTCTGCTCTATATTTTAAGCCACTTTGTCATGTTCCGCTAAAACTTGGCTTTGTTCACTTTCTCTGAAACAAATCTTTCCTTGAGCATGTTAAAGATTATTTCTCACAAAGATTTAGCAGCAACGTGGGATTTCGAGCGGGCTATGTAGTTCTGAACGCATTTCCCAACACGTTTTTACAGCTTGTACTTCCTGTCGGCTTCGTCAAACTTACATCTGCTGTCATCAAAGACTCTGTGGAGGCGCATAGGACGGTAAATCCGGTTTACGTAAGTGTATATAAAGAACGCTCCACAAGTGCGTGTGTTTGTCGGGGCGTGTGTGCGTGCGCGCATTTGTAAATACACAGAAAAAATAAGCTTTGAAATAACATGTAGTTTATTCGGTAGCTTAAGTTGCTCAGATTTTCAGTTCAAAGTTTTTCACATATTATAACAAGAAAGAGTTTAAAAGCAATTGCCAATTTCGAGAACCATGCAATCTCTTGATTTGAGCAAAACACTGTAATTACCTAATGGCTTACCGTCTTTTTGGAAACAACTGTCTTTAAATTGAGAAAGAATGCCCTTGGGCGTAGATGATGAACGAAGGAACTAATCTGTTTTGCAGAAAATGGAATGGGAGAAAATAATTTCGCTTATTGTAAATAAAAATAAATTAAACTTAAAGATGCTAGGTCTGTATCTTTATACCCTTAGAATCGGTCACAAATCAGGCAGTATGTTAAGTATACTAAATAAATTAACATTGCAAAAGGAATTGCAAACTTTTGTGACAAATAATGTGTTTTTTTACAAAAAAGTAAAAACACAACAACAATGAAACAAAAAATCAAACATAAAAACCCTTGCGGGAGCCGGGGATTGAACCCGGAACCTCTTGCACCCAAGGCGGATGCGTTACCACTGCACCACCGAGTCATCTGAGAGTATCGATTGTTAACTAGCTATTTAACTATTTCGACGCAATGGATCGAAACGTAAATAAACAAAGCCAAATTTGCGGGCCAGACATTTTCATCAAATACATTTTTTCTGTACTATTTTTACATGCATGAATAACTATTTTTGGCAGTTTCTCATATTTACGGGAGTGGGTTTCGCTGCTTAAATATGATTAAAATGTAAGATGTAAATAGTTCTGACCTAAACGATACAGACCTAGCATCTTTAACCACACACAACCGACAAAACGTTATTTTTTCTCTGAACAGAAAATAAATGCAATGCCGCTATTCAGAATTTGTCTAAACTCCTTGCCTTCATTCAATCCTTTCAAATATATACTGAAGTAAGTTCAAAGAAAAGATGTTGCAGACAAATAAGACAGGGTCAAGTTTAAGGGCAACACGACCAAAGAAAACTATACTGTGATACCCGGATTCAAACATAAACAACAATTTTTATGTCAATATTATGTTTTAATAGGTCATACTGTCAGCTAACGTTTAAATATTGTGGATACTGATATTGTGTTATTTAAAAAACAACGGCTGTTCACTCAACCATCTGTTTTAGTCTTTAAATATGACATCTTTTTATTACAAACTGCTAGAATACTAACATTAAACTGATGAAAGGGAAAGCCCTCAGGAAGCATAGCCTGCCCGAGAAAACAGCAGCCTCGGTTTTATTGAAGCTGTTCATCAGTAGTAACATGTTTGTTATTGCCCTTCTGCAAAATGTGAAAATAAGAACACCAGACGTTATTTAAAAACAAAACAAACATTAATATTCCATTGCAAGTGATAGAAAAAAGTCGCCCCGTACTACATCATTGTGTAGTCATATTTTTCTGGTCCTCAGGGAGCATGGAATGTTCATGTATGTTGTTAACATTTGAAAATAGAGTTCCGCTCGGGCGCTAGGGGGCGTCAGTGGTGTGACATCATTCGTTACTACTGATAAACAGCTTCAATAAAACCGAGGCTGCTGTTTTCTCGTGCAGACTATGCTTCCTGAGAGCTTTCCCTTTCATCAGTTTAATAGGTTTGTCGAAACGATTACTTGTTTTACAAATGCTGGAGTTTCGCTGGCAAAGAACGAGAAAACGTATTAGAAATTCTTAAATGGAACCTGCGTGTTGGTGGACAATTCTGCGCACACAAATGCATAAGAGTGGTTAAATGTTTATGACATGTGCACTGATATGTTCTACAAATGACACGTAATGGGTGTCTGGCTCATATTTTTGATTAATACATCCGATATAACACTACGATAATATAATGAGTGTCAACATAAGACTGTTGTCGTAATCAATGTTACAAGGGAAAAATTAAATAAAAACAAAATAGTAGTTTACCTTTAGTATTCTGAATGTCTTTTACGTATTGTTGTCCTGTGTGTTGCGTGCTGTTCTATGTGTTTGTTTTTGAACGGGCCTTTTTCTCATGGTGCCCTTACACTTGGCCTGTCTACATTGTTTACAACATTTGTTTTGAGCATCTCTTCAATTTATATTACGTTCTTCAACTAAAGTGATGATTTTCAAGACGGTAAATGTATTTATAGAAAATGACTTAGAAGATATGTGTTTACATGTAATAATTTAAAGTTAAAATAAATCAACGGTTTAACCTCGTGACATCATTAATAAGTTATTAAAACGAAGAATTAGGAAGTTAGTGTAAGGAATATAATTTTGAGAAAAAACTAAGCCATTTTCTAAAACTACATCATCTGGTTGTTGTGTTACATTTTGTTTTAAGTTGAAGTGTTTTATTTTCGTAATATCATGTTCATCTTGTTTTGTTCTTACTTCTAAGGAAACCACAAGTATTGTCTTGGTTATGGTTATTTATAATTTAAGTGCAGCTTTATCGGTCTACTATGCGATTAAACATTGCTGTGTTAAAGTGTCATTCAACCAAATCTATCAATCTATCCAACAGCAACATACTAAGAATCTCAAAATGTTGGCGGTTGATGTTAAACAAACGCGTTGCAACGTTTGGAGATTGACATGTTACACGATTGCGTTATGTTTCATCCCGTTTGTCTAAGCAAGAATAAGAGGCTTTGCTCCAAAACATCCAAATTACTAGGGTAACATTCCTATATTGACATATTGATGTTAACGAGATACTTTATCACTTGACGTACTGCGCTTAAAGTTAAATATATTGCGTCTATGCTACACCATTTTAACTGTGCAACGATAACATACTGTGTTATCACTGTAGACAATCCGGAGAAATGTAATCAACTTTTGCTAAGATATTGCGCTAACAATTATAAAGAAGATGACGGTTCGTTGTTGAAACAATGTATTGAATTCAATCATAAGTATTGAACAGTACTGTAGAAAAATTGTTTATAAAAACAGTGTTGCTATAAAACAGGAAAGCAAAAAGTGTTGCAACATTGTATAAAACAGGAAATCGAAATTAACGATATCATAGTAATCCACCAGGAGAGATTATTGTTCCAAAATAAAAAATGGCATATGTCGTGACAATCAGCAATAGAAGAAAAAGTGTCAAATGGACTCGTGATTTATGTATCGAATAACTGTGAGACGGTGACAGAGCATGATTATTGTTCTTAGCCAATGGAATCATTGGCAAACCAGTTTCTTATTCACAAATTTCCAATATGTGCATATTTATTAATGAGGACACGTTTGAAGCATTTATATAGTAAGAAGTAGGTGTGTTTTATATAATACTAATAACACATATTTATACAAGACATGATGGAATCTTAGCAAAGAGACATTGCCTTTGAGTATATATTCAACCTTTGTATGTGCTTATAGAAACATGCTATATTAAATAGGCTTGATAGGCTACTCTTGTGTAAATCACACTTTAGTCCTTTCTTTTCAAGCTGTATCTTAAAGTACATACGGTTAAATAGTTTATTTAACATGCATTCTGTTACATTTCCCAAAGCGTTTGCCTTAACAGTATCAGACAGTGACTAAGCTCCGACATGGACAAAGCTCGGAACTTCGACACAATCAATATTGGCCGTCGTTTCAATAAATGTCCAGAAATGCCGTGGACCACAGCTTTGTGACTGTAATTGGATGTCTTAAAGACGTTAGGTCGAGATTATCTAACAAGGTCTGGACCCTGTCATGATTGCTTTAAAACAAAAACGCCCTGCTGTTTTAATGATGAGGATTGGTTTGCAAAGAATGTTTTATTTTTCGTTTTTAATGGCTCGTATACAACTAACAAAGTGAAATAAACCACATGACACACTACTACATAATCTTAGAAAACATTTTTCAAACGTTAAAGGGGGGATGTCTGATTCTTTCACTAATTACAATTATGTAGGAAGCACAAAAAGAAGTGTATCGATTAAACAAACTTATGCCAACAAATGCACATTAAGCGAGATATTTCTAACTGAAATATTAAAATCATTCTCAGTGTTTTAATAGGGGCAGGTACTCCAGAATTACTCAGTACAGTTTGCCTGTTGAGTGCAACAATTTAAATTTAGAGTCCG
>Ga0224511_10000831_pt1 | contig 16599 bp, 10 predicted proteins | sample SF_May12_sed_USG_2_FD_169988 | JGI IMG/M metagenome (GOLD analysis project Ga0224511, IMG submission 169988) | Sediment microbial communities from San Francisco Bay, California, United States - SF_May12_sed_USGS_8_1 | ecosystem: Environmental > Aquatic > Marine > Sediment | place: USA...
TGAACCGTTTCCCAATGTATTATCAGTACGCTACCCTGCACTTTCTTCTTTGTATTGCGTTACGCTTATCTTAAACAATTATGTAGGTCATAGGTAAAATTATCAAGTCATGATCGTAAACCAGTGTACATTTGATGTACAGTTTCCTGTTAATTATAAATGATCCAAATTGACTGTCCGGAACGATCCTTTGATCACACAACAGACAGGTCAACGGTACAGAAGATGGTGAGGGTTAATCGGGCGGTATCCAACTGAACAATCAACGCATTCCACTCGGTCGGTCATAAGCCAGACAGTGTAGTTACTACTTATCAAAATGACCAAATATTAAACGGATTTTATTTTTATGCAAATAGCGAAGGTAATTCACTCTGTTTAGTTTCAGAAATATGTGTCCATTTCTTTTTTTAACAAGCAATGCAGAAGTTCCCAACTGGAATTTTGTACGAACTTTCATTTTGTTTTGAGCGTATATTACGCCTTATTTTTTCATGGCTTACATTCGACCCGAAATCATAATGTGGTCGTTTATGCCAGTTTCTGGGAGTGTTCTAGGCGCGCATCAAAATTATTTTGGGTAATGATTTTGTTTGGTAAAACGGAGTTACTGCACTAGTGTAATATATATCAGGAGAATAAAAACCCAGTGCACATAAATAAGATAACGCCAATTTGGTAACATATAAAGCTGCCATCTCAAGAAAAATGACAACTTTCATCATCAGCCCAGATCCTATTTGGGACTCAAATTGTTCTTCACTCGCATCGGACGGCATGTAAGTAGTTCTGTGCTTCTAAATCAGCGACGTTTATACCTATATTTTGAAAACAGAACGCTTCTCCGCATGTTGTGGTATTATTATAGGGCGTCTTAGATTTTATGTGGGTTATGGAGACTGGTTCCCTAAAACTAGAGAATAATTATGTTCTGGTTTCTTTGGGACTTAATTGACATATTTCGCAATTTTGTAAAACACACAGCCCCGATTTGCCTGATGTAATGTTTTTGGCAAACAAAGCACACTAAGCACGTCCATTTGTTTGTTCGCTAATTAAGCGGTATAATTTGTTTACCATAAGCGTAGGACATTTTGTGAACTTGTTTTGTGGGTTACTTTAAATACGCAAAAAGATTGCGCTTTTAAAAGTATTTGTGACACGGCACAAAGCTATAAAGCGTTAGCAGCAATTTGTTGATTGCTTTGGTCAACTTCCAATACTGGTTGTCAGGAAAGCATTCAGAACATGTTTTATTTTTATCGGTCATTTATATGATCGTTTAAAGTATTTTGGAGACTGCTTTTAGCTTTTCATTTTTATCCCGTATTTAATTATTTGAGCCGGTCTCAATGCAGTGTGTTCTTCGTTTCCGTCGGTGTGAAAATGGCTGATTCATCAAAACTGAACAGATATGTAAAAATAACACGGAGGCCTTTAGTTACACTTTCAATCATCGATATCAGTAAAGGATTTTTTGTGCAATTTGCCTATGTCGAAACAACATTATAATATCGGACATATTTGTATCATAGCATAAGCTAAGTATTATTTATAAGAATTGTGTCGTGTTTTGATTAGATAATGCTGATATATTTCCCATATGTATTAATGAATGCTTTGTTCTCACAATATAGTCTACATACACACAAGACAAACATTTCATGGATGCGCCAAATTTACCGCATGTTATTTTACGCCTTCAACACTCCGCCACCTATCTGAAACAGCACGCGAATTCATTAAATCAATAATTTAAAAACATACAGAATGCAATAAAAGCATTTTTGTTGCTGTGGTCGTTTTTGATATATCAAGCTGCTGACTTAATTGTTGTTTGTTCTTTTAAACGCCCCACGCACACGATTTTTAGTTATTAGATGGCAACTAAAAGCATTTATAAGCAAAGTATCAATTGAGAAAAGGGAAAGTCCTCAGGAAGCGCAGTCTGCATTAGGAAATAGCAGCCTCGGTTTTTATGCTGTTCATCAATGGTAATGAAAGACGGCACACCACGGACGCCCCCTAGCGAATGAGTAGAACTCCATTTTCAAACAAACAAATACAATCCATGATCCCTTAGGACCAAAATAATGTTACACAATGACTTAGTACGGGCCGACATTTTACAGTCGCCACACAACCACTAAACATTTGCTGTAGTAAGCTAAATTCAACTGAGAAAATGGAATACCTACGCGTAAAAATGATACTGAATTTTAAATGTTCTCGTTATAGAATCGCGTGTTGCATGTGTGTCCATGGTAAGGTACTAACTGAGGCTTCTGTAAAGTCACGAATAAATTTGATGGCTTTGTTATTGAATTGTTAAACAGGTCAACCAACAACAAACAATACCAAGTACATAGAGGTGACCATTGCCGTTTCCTCGAAGTGCATATTCTGACTTCTGCATTTGTGTGTGCCAAGATAATTAGTATAGGTGAAGACAGATTAATATGCACTCAATAGGTTGGTAATTAAACACCGCTGTCATCGGCATGGCGCATTTCCAATTTAAAAGTCGTTCACCCTTCGGTTTCTTATTTGCGTCATTTAACTTTCTAATATAACGTCTTACCTCAACATATTTGTATGTAAGCAATAATCATCAAGAAATAAGGAAAAACCGTTTGCGTTACGTTTTATGTTCACATCAGCCATTGAAATGAATCCTTGGAGTCATATAAATAATATAAAAACGCATGTAGACGGTTTCTTAACTTTATACACAACTATTTTGAGCAAATGCCGTCATGTAGGCCTACAAACGGAAAAGTACCACACGCAAATTGCAAGTATGGACCCTATATGAGCCCTGGTTGTGACTCAGTTTTTATTCAATATACTTCTTTATTAATATGTAAATGGCAAGAAGACTTAATGATGGGATCGGACCTTTAACCCTGTTATACACGCCGATGAATCGAGTCTTAAACTGTTTAGTGTTGTGATTACTGTGTGGCTGTTTACATGTAGAGTGACTTCCAGCTAAAATAATATAAGCGGTGAAAATGCCAATGTCTCAACCAGGTGAAGCTAGACTCTACGTCAGCCTACCAGAGGTTTTAAGCGTTTGCTATTCCTTTTTAACATCTTTCATAAAATATTTATTGTTTGAAAAAGTAACGCGTTTTAAGATGGAAAAAGAGTGTAATGCTATTTAAGGCGAATGTGAGTGCGTAGTCAAGACAAAGTCCTTTGCGTGGGTTTCAGAGATGCGTAAGGTAATACTAATAAGTAACAATTTGCTTTGTTTTCTGATTTTACTGACGTTTTGGTACAATTAAATTGCTTGCATTTGAATATGAAAGCATTCACTAAATAAATGCTGATTTGTTAAAAAAAACAGTTGTTACTATTTGATAAAGGTTCAGGCAAAGTTTAGAAAGCTAAACACCCTCAAACAATATGACTTTTCTGGGTATTGTAATATCCCATCTGTTTCGCAGTAAAAGCATCTTGTCTTTATTTATATGATACACAGCCCACGTTTAGTAGTTTGAGTGGCAGACATACGTCTAAAACCATGTACTGTTTAATGTAAGTAATTCAAGGCGTCTGTTATCTATTTATAGCCCTAGACCAACATAAAATGTCCAGAAATGACATCGATAGCGTTTATTGTATTCCAACATGTTTGTTCAACACGTCTGGCCGACATTTTATAATCAAACAACCTCATAAAATATTTACGCATTGATAGAATTGAAATACATTCTCAGTTTCATTGGCCACACCGGAAATGTGAATGGAAGCTGTTGAGTTTCTACTTAACACTCTAAACATTTACTTCCTTTAACAGTCCAGCCCATCATTAAAAGAACACCATCATGAATTACTTTATTTCATGATAAATCAGGGGCATTTTAGTGCGGGCACACCTATAGCATTATAGTCGTCTATGCGTGGTAAGAAGATAGTTAAGGTTTGCCTGAAAACAATGAACGTTATTTACAATAAAGATAAACGTTAAAAGTTCCACAATCGTGGCTTTTCTCACGCAATATCTCAGTGTATGATTTTGGCCGAGTAACCCAATTCCACAGATATTGGAAAGGGTAGGAAACATATCTCTCGTTTAAACTAATTTCAAAAATCGTACGTTAAAAACAAAATCAAATACAAGCAACGTACTTAACAATGTTTGAGCGTAGCGCCTTTGTTAAGATGGTGATTAATAAATTAACAAGTGGTATTAGAAAAATTCAAACTTTGAGAAAGAAAGACATCAATTAAATGTAATATAAATTTTAATAGACTAAACATTTTAATTTGAAAAGACCAATAACAATGATCAAGAACTTCGAGTTATCAACATAAAACATAAATTCTTGTCACAGATATAAATGCCACTGTTCTAGGTTCAAGCTATAAGACGGCCCTGATATCACCGATTTGCCGGCAAAAGAACTTTCAGCACTCGGTTTAAATGTAATGGATACTATTACACGTATATTATTATGCAAGTTACATGTTCCTATAAACTACAGTTGAGTGTATTAATCACCACGATGAATGTTCTACGCCGTCACACCGACATGCCCTTCTTACTGTGTAACTAGAGCAAGACTGGATGCCTTGGAAACGCCATACGCTGTAAGGTTGAGTCGAAAAGGGTTTACGTCGCCATTAAAACTAATAACCCAAGGGGGCACATAGCAAGGTCAACAGTTTTAAACATGCTTAAATTATACGTCGTTCTTATGGAAAAGAAGTTCACTATGAACAAGAAAGTTGCAATATGACGTAAGTACTCCGTGACGTACACACACAGTAACTATAAACGTGCTATGGATGCCGTATGGTTCCCGTAGAAACATATTAATTATATTTTATGAAGTAAATTCCGACGCTACGTCGACTCTAGATCGTTTGTAATAAACACATTTTAACAAGACCATGACCTTTTCTTCAATAATGTAATATCCGCCATGCAGTCCTACTAACAACGTAAAATGCGCTGCAGACATAGCATATAAAGGCAGTAGAAAAGCCTTATGAACGCAGTTTAATCGTAGAACAAATGTCAAAGACTTTCTGGAATGGCATACAGCCAGCGTACTTTTTTAAAATAGAGAATCCTTGTATAGTAACGGAGGTTTTAATAACAACATAAACAGCGATCGCCATGTCGGTGTGACGCGTGTAATACATGTTTTAATAGGTAAAATGTTTGATAAAGATCGATGATCACCGCAGGTAGTACACAATGTAAGTAAATCTAGAGATCCCTAAAAGGCATACTTATATTGGTTTACAATCTTCGAATAAATAGAATGCATAATAGAGAGTAACATGTTTTTCAATATTTAGAATTCGGTGAATATTGCCCATGAAAATATACATACGGTTAATTATGTTGTTCGCTTAAAAACGTCAGGGTTTAGTGTCTGAATCTCTATACATGTACCTTTTGTATCAAAATAAAATCATGAAAGGGAAAGCTCTCAGGTAGCATAGCCTGCATGGGAAAATAACAGCCTCAGTCTCAGTTGTTTTAAAGCTGTTCATCAGTGGAAATGAAAGTTGCCACACCACTGACGACCCCTAGCGCATGAGCGGAACATATACATAACATAACATATTCGTGGCGCTTATTTGCGACGATTTTAGCACGTTGCAGTGTTCATTATAAAAATATTTAGACAGATACCCTTTGTAGCCTTTGTAACCTGTAGCCAAGGCTTTTATGTTGCCTTGCCAGAAAGGAAAATTTATACAACCGGTATAAAATATGATGATCTTAAATTCCTTGAAATTTATATTGTTATACCCATTTTCTTGCAAAATTGGCACATTCAAAGACAACTTATATAAAAAGCAATGATCCGAAATAAACTTGGTGTATGTCGAGTATGTTTTATTTATCGTTTACAAATATTGTCTGCACGAATACACTTTAAAACAAGAAAAGTCGTCCATTTGCCCACCCCTCACCCAACAACAAAAAATGCAAATGTAAAAAACCCACAAAACAGGTACAGTGTATACGTCTACGTTGGTGTTTTATATGAACAAAATGAATCGATCCATAAACTGGGTATTCTGACCGATCCCGACACTTGAGTTTTTAGTTTTGTATTGATGATTCTGTTAGATGATATGTTGCTTCTAAATACATATGATGGTAATCAATAGTTTAAAGAAATTAAAGACAGCCGCCAAGATTTCTGCAGAAATGAGGTTTATATGAACAGCTTCAATAAAACCTAGGCTGCTATGTTCTTATGCATCCTTGTTTCCTGAAGGCTTTCCCTTTCATCAGTTTAAATTATTACAAAATGATATATCGAGTAAATATTGTCATTGTCCTCGTCGTCGTCATCATCATCACAAAGAACAGAAGAATATTTGCACCACAACAAAATATAAAACAACATCAGGTATACGTTTTCGTTGATGAATGTGAACAAAATGATTCGATCTTTAAACTGGGTAGTCTGACCGATCCCGACACTGGAGTTTATAGTTTTGTATTGATGGTTATGTTAGATGATATATTACTTTTAAATACGGTGATGGTAATCAATGGTTTTAATAAATTGAAGACAGCCGTCAAGATGTCTGCAGAAATGATGTTTATTGTAAAATGAAATATGGAGTAAATGTCGTCGTTGTGGTCGTCGTCGTCATCATTATCATCATCATCACCAACAACAGAAGAATCTTTGCAATATATGTAGGAGTATGTTATACCTACCTGATAACATTATTGACCGTTTGTTTATAACCAATTACTGTCATGTACCTTTATTATAATTATAATGGGTTTGTTTTGCGATAATTCATGCGTTTTTAATGCTCCAATAGGAACTGTCGGAAGTGTGTTATCATATTAAACCCAACGAATGTAAAATGCCAATTGTATTGTTTTCGTAATAATCATTTATCGTTGTTGACGTTTTTATTGACTTGCGTTAGTTTAAGACGCGTAAATTAAAATAATGACACCCATTTGACACAAACCACGTTTCCCCCGTCAAACTATAATAAACAGCATAATATTTAACACTTAGTATTATAACAAATGCAGATCTAAACTTGTTTGTGACGAACCATCATCTTATGTTTAATGTATTTGATTTACAAAGTGCTTTTTCAATGTCACCAGTTTAGTATATAATTTAAAGCGCTATAAATTTTCCTTTCATCAGTTTGATTTATTCTTGTTCTACTTAATGTGACTTGTTAAAGATGCAAGACATTTCTCTTACAATGTCTTTGCTCAGACTAAGATATGTTCCATTCCCGATAGACATAACCATTTACCTTGTTTATGTGGCAACAACAGGGCCGCTGCCGGCAATAAAACCATTAATGCACATTCTTTAAACAGGTCTAAATTACATGTATCGACAAATGCCGTAATAATGGCGTCAACCGCTTTATTTATTCCTCATAGATGGCAGAACAATCTGTGTTTCTGTGCGAATTGCATTTGTTGAAACACGCAACAGGCGCATTGTTATTCCCCATAATGTTGTCAACAACAATAATATTTGGGGTCTACAACCTTGATTCACTCTTAATGCATTTTAACAACTTGAAGGTAAACGACGCTTTAAAAAATGTACAAAAATAGCAAATTAACAATATTTTGTTTGTGTCGACACAAGAAAGACACAAATTGTCCGAGGGTCTTGGACGGGCAGGGCTCCTTTAGTGGAACGGAGCGACTGGAGTGCAGGCTGAAGAGTTTTTGGTGGTCTAGGGGGGAGATGGACTTGATGGACAAGGAGGGGTAATCTTAAGCACGAAAACCAGAGTGGTCTTCTTTATGAATCTTCTGATACAGTTGTGCAGATAATCCCTAAAACGGCCTTGAAAGTGGTGAAGACAAGACCTGCTATGTTCCTCATACTTCCTCCGGGCGTTTGCTTTTCTCTGTAGAACTTAACTTAAGGCTGATGTTTAGTGCTTGTAGAAGTCGTTTCTATGCTCGAATAAGATTCTAATGTCTGTTTTAAGGCATGAACTATTTTAATAATGATGGGTGATTCTTCTTGTCGTTTCAGTTCACTGTATTCACTGGGCGTCTCCATGCAGTAGTGGTTTTGTGAATTAGTTCTCGTCTATGTATTGATATGGAATTGTATTGATATTTAACAATTTTAATTTAATTAAACTGAAAAGATCTTTATTATTCATCGTACATGTTTACGTAACACATGATAACCCGACGTTATTATATTGTGGACTTCATTTGCTGTAACGCTTTTAAAATCGTACTGCTATATACAAGTATGTGTAATCATAACTGATTTATTGAATATAGGACACACATGTTTGCATTTAGAAACAGTTTTGATTGACACAACTGGTGCAAAATAAATCACTAAAATAAAAGTACAACGTTTTTATCTTTTACGTGTTACATGTAACGGACAAATCTTTATTTTGAAATATTATGTTATCTTATTGTGTTATTACGAAAGTGATGTCAACAATACTGAGTTACAGCATTGAAATATTTAATGTTGACAATTAAGATAAAGTATGCAGTTAAACGAAAAGATAAAAAATACGAAGGGAATCATGGTCAGAAAACGTTAGTCAAGAGAAAGTATTTATAAAGTAGATCCATTCAATTTGTTATCAATTTATTGTATTTGTTTTTAGGTTACATCCACATACCTTGGTTTAAATTGCGAAACAATGCAATTGTTATCAAATATCACGTATTTTACGTATGCTGTGTTTCCATTCATGGTTTGAATACTGAAACTGTAATTGTCTTGAATAACTGGTCTAAAACAGAATCATAAATAAACGATATTCAAAAAGAAATGATGACATGGCACTAGACGTTTAGTTTTTGGAATAAATATTCCATGCCATTAGTTGTCTGTCTGTGTTTTGCCATCACATGGGTGAAGGGGTTATCTTTAAGTCATTGTCTTAAATCATTTGAATACGAACAAGTATATTACAGGTTGAAACATCCACAATAGTCTTAAAATATATTGGTTAAACTATAACGTTTATATGTCTAGACACACCATCAAAGCAATAATTACATTTGAAGCCAAACTTTGCAAGATTGTCATATCGTCGTCCAGCAAAATGTTTCTGTAACATATATGCAGCACTTAAAGTACTTCAGACACACACTGTGTTTATTTACCAATAATGTTGTTTTTATTAGATCAAAATGTCAAACACAAATTCATGGACAAATGTAATTGTAATATTTAAAATTCAACAGAGCCAAAAGCCACGAACACTGTTGCTGAAAATTGTTTTTACAAAACAACTACGGTTGGCAAGATTAAAGTAGTATGTGCCAACACGAAACTGGTTTCTACAATATGAGCATATAATACCAAGCTGCATTTGTCTTTAGGAATCACAAAATCGTTCTTGAAAACGTAAAGTACGGGCACTGTTAGCTGAAATATATAATGTTTCTGTCTAAAATAAAGTTAAAATCTAAAAACATTTAGTTTCAAATATTAATTATTATTTGAAGTGCATGGTATACGCGTTAGGTTCTTGTGTAATAAAACGAATAACGTGTTCGCCAAACAATGTTATTTTAAAGCAGTTAACAAACATGTTTACTTTCTCATTAGTTGCAACCCCTAATCAGGGTGACACCCCACCCCTTGTGTAGCGCACACATCTTTAGTGTTGCCTGCACACTGCGTACGGTTTTATTATCGCTGCGAACATTAACACAAAGACTGGCTTTTTTATCGTTTCCACAAAATATATAGCAGATCATAATACATGTTGCTGCGTGCAACGAATAAATTAACATCTGTTGCAAAAGGAAGTTAGTTTCTTTTTTTATTGCTTTTGTCAATTGTTGGATAGAGAGAGTAAATGCATTTTTTCTTTTTCTTTTCGAATAAATGTTGAGAAAGTGTAAGGTTTGCTATAGCATAAAACTTGTTTAAACCCCCAATGAAAGTATGTGTCCGTGCCAAGGAGGTAACTCAGCATTTGTTGGAGAAATCATTTAAGAAATCTTAAATAAAAAATAAAATAGGGAAAATTCGAAAAACACAAAAAGTTCATTCTGAATGTTTGTTGCGTCTTGTTGTTCTGCGTATTTTGTTCTGTTCTGTGTGTTCGATTTTGTACTGGCCAATTTTTCATGGTTCACTTAAACTTGATCAGTTTACATTGTTTACAACAATTTTTATTTGAACATTATCTTAAATGTATATTATTTGATCAAGATATTTCGTTTAAGTCTTATAAATGTTAGATGTCAGACATATACAGAGCAAAGCAAGGACTCTCCCAATTTCGTTTTGCTGTTGGTTTTATCGTTTATTGCAAACTACGCGTTTGTTAAACTCAACATGTTCAAATGCCGTGTTTTTCAATGTCGGTTTCTTCATGCACATGAAGATATTTTAAAAGTTTACCAAAAACATTTATTACTTTATGTTATACCAGAATAGCGTTCTACAACGCAGGTAGTATTTGTCAATGTCATGTAAATTTCATTTGTGTTTCATTTATTGTACGTAATGTATAACGCATGCATACCAAATCAAATTACTGCAGCATTCAGTCTGTACTGCATGTCGCAATGTTGTATTAACTATCTATTCTAAAACACGCAACCAATCAGTCGGGGTTTATTATGAGACCATAGACATGCAAATTACAAACATATTTTAACCTTATTCTAACAAAACACAAGCGGGGATCTGATACCAAACATTTGATTGTGACGCCGACTCTGTTTTTATAACGGGTATTATTTTCTGTGTATATCTAATTATGCTGGTATTTAGTGAGCAACATTGTCATTTGTGATAAAATAGTCAGATTTTATTTGTAAAAGTAGTTAGAATTCCAAGTGAAATGACAAAGCCTGTGCAATCAGACATGTTCTTTTAAGTCCTTAGTCAAACGAATCAATTGATAATAAAAGGAATACATTGTCTGTTTATAAACGCATCGAGAGTACGCACACATCGGTTCGGACAAACATTGTGTGATAAAATGTGTTAAATGAAATATATAATGCCATTCAATGCCATCAAACCTAAATTCGCAACTTAGTTTTTGGGTTGTTTTTTGTCCGTAAAATAATTTAAAGCCAAGCATGTCTTGCTTCAACTTTAAGCAGGCGTCAGTACCAAAGGAGATTGCTGGTTTACAGTAAACGTGCGATTACGCAACAACAACGGAGGAGAGTGTATAAAAAACTAAAATCAATTAAGTTTTCTTTATGGACTTGTAAATTTTATGGCTAAAAGATATTTCAATCATGAACTTTTCTAAACCCGGAAATTCTCCGCCGGAACCAAGAACGAAATTTCATTCAGAATATTAAACCTGTTTTTCACAAATGACGTCAAGCGAAATATAAAAAGCTTCATTAATTTTCATTAATTTCAGGCCGTTTAACGTTGCGGAATAAATCGTGTAATTTATACTCGGCGGCAAGCTATATAAATTATCTAGACAACCAGTGAGTACGTTTTAATATGAGGCATTGACATGTCAATCAAATCTGTCTGTTAACTATAAAATGATGTGAAACTGCTTTGTTCAATATTTGTAATTAAAGCAGCAGAGTGTTAGCCTAAATTCAGCAAAATTCAAGTCTTGTCGAAATTTGCTCTATGGTTTGTTTCTGTTTTTAGGACTAGTTGTAAATGTTCACCTTATAAAACTGCAAGAAACAAAGAAGACGAAACAAATGCCGTTTTGAATACAATTATTGCACATCTATCTACTCGTGAATGTAAAAAATCAGAGTGGGTTTTTTTACAAAATGAGGATCCCGTACACCGTTCCTTTAATGAATAATAAATTATGTAAGCTAGTGTCTCATTACAGTGTCTACGTTATGAGCGATTCAATGTTAAAATGAGGTTTCTTTCTTGGAAATCAAGTGATTGTGTATATAAAGTGCATGTATATTATTCTTAAAATAACACTAGTTTCTTGTCGAATGCAATCCATTGTAAGGCAGAAATAAACATACAGTTTTACTATCATTAACTTGTGGTAATAATATGTATATCAAATGACTAGAGATTTGAGATGTGCTTGTTGTTTTGATATTAGATCTAATTACTTTTTTCAGAGAAAAGATATAAAAATGAAAAGCAACAATATAAATTGAAGGAATGTGCAAAAAATTGTAGTTGAAATAGTGCAAATTTATCTACAAAACAACAAATTACTATACGTCGGGTGAAACAAATGAGCATTGCACATGGAACGATATGTGGAAAGCGTCTTTATATTGATAAAAGATAGTTTTATAACAAGGCTTATCATTGGGTGGGGGTTACACTCACTTACGTAATTGTTTTCAATTAAACATTCGTGTCGCACACGGATACTTTCTCAGAATAGCAAAAACGTTAACAAGAATTGTAGCAAACGTTAAATGTTTGTGACAAATTCCAAGTACAAAATGTTGCATTATCCTGTCAAATGTGACATTGACTTGAAGAATCTGGCAGAATTATATTCGTGGAGTCAAAATCAAAGAAAGTTTGATGAACGTTTGATGTAGAAATAAGAAAATATAAAATGTATACCCGGAAGTTTTTGTGACAACATCTATTTACAAAATGGGACAAAACGCAAGCAAACGCGACCTTGACCTAAATAATCATCATATCTGTGTTGTCATTAGCACTATCCACTGAAGATATATTAAGAAATGGCAAAGTTATAGCCAGCGTTAAGTTTTTTTGTGACAAAATCCAATTACAAATAGGGACAAAACGCTGGCAAAATCCTTTTGCGTGAGTCACGAGACCAGACCGCAGTGGAGTCCTTATAATATCAACAATACATTGACGTTTTGGCCACCTTTTTGTTTTATGAATTACAAAATGAATATTGCAACCTTATGGGTAATACCAAGTAATTTTAATTGCAATGCTTTTTATAAAGATAATATGTGCTAAACATCCAAGAAATGTTATCATTGCTAAACTGCACATACACGGTCCTTGTGGATATGTTTATCTTAGTAAGAACTTTAAACATAACGCCTTGTTCAATAGTCGTGGGACTTTTGTCATTGTTTTTAAATTGGAAACCACGACATTCGAAACAACCATTTAAATTGTTTGTCAGTTTACGACATAGAAACGACACCTGTACAATGGCTTTCTCAAATGCTCTATGCTGATGTGGCTGGTTTCCAACTGTTCTTGACTACATGTTGAGAGCCGCTGCCGACGCTTTCACTTCACAAACAATGTTTCGATCTACAGACAGGCTTGGTGATGCATTAAATGTTTTATGTCAACACGCCGGACTATGACATTTAACGCGTATGTTGTGTTTTATCACCAGGCCTGTCTGTAGACCGGTGTATATATGTTTTGTACATTTATATCACACAAGTTTTTTGTCTAATACATTTAAGTAAAAACTTGGAATTACCTCATTTCGCATATTCACAAACTAAATGATAATGCACAAAACCCCTTTGTTCCAGGATGAAGTTTGCTGCTATTGCTGTACAGTGTAATGTATCAACTGTCGGCACGTTTTTGTATACGAACGGGTAGTACAACGGACACTTCATACGGACGCTCAGTTGTTTCATTTACATTAATTACACTTTACAACACAATCTCTTTATTTAAAATTCGCCGCGTGTTATAATGGGCCACAAATTGTGGGCGGGCTGCATTTGTGCGTACGGCATCAACTTCTTCTAGTGTTTAGAAGGGGGTTTTACCTCACGAGAGTTTAATTTTACGTAGTTGAATATTGTAATCAGCTCAGCAATGTCAGCATGTACTAAAAATAAAAATATTTTAACTTCTGGTTTACGTCAGCATTTGTCAAATTTGCAATGGATTTGCATGTATTTAGTTAATTTAACTCAATACCTCCAATATCATCAATTGCTCTCGAATTTGCATACGCTTAAGCCACAGCTGACATGGGATTGGCATATGTTAAACATATTCAATTTCGTTTATTCACAACATTAGATAGTACAATTCACTAGCGGATCAAGGGGGAGGCGCACCCTCCTCCGTCCTAACGGCTGCAGATCTATGATCTGTTTATGCCACAAACGCTTCGTTCGCGATTCATTTTCTTAACCAACTTTTAACGTAAACATGTCATACTCATGCTTAAACATAACTTATCGTCCTCAACCGTCAACACTTTCAATGATTTGCTAACCCCTCCCCCGTTGACAAAGTCCAAACCCCCTCTAATATCAAATCCTGGTCCGCCATTGCAAATTCAAGCTGTCAACTTATTGGCCTGATGTCAACGTGTTGGCCTGATATCGTATTCTCAACTAAGTTGTATTAAAACATATATAATCAACTGTATTGGTTGTCTGGAAGAATTAAGTCAAGAATTCCGCTGCGCTGATGTTTGAAAGACATTAACAATAAAAGTCTTTCTCTAGACGGCACAAATGTAATGATACATTTCTAAAATCCAACGATTTCTAGTTTCTAAGACTTGGATTGCGGCAGAAGAAACATAATAGAAAAATGATAAATATTTTAAACACTTAATATGTCAAAACCATTTAATAAATATTGGATACTTAATAACAACATTGAGATAATACGCTCGTACATGCATGGTTTAAAATGTAGAAATGGAGAAATGTAACTTATAATATAGAATGAAACTAATATTGATTCGTAGTAAATATTGTAATAATTTAGGCAATGGTAAAACGGTTATCGTTTAGAAAGTATGTTTAGAAGAAAAGAAACATGTTTATTTGTTCATGGCATGGTGACAGAATTTAGGTTAAATACACATCTAATCAACACAATGTTGATAATCGTAATTGCACTTGCCCTTAAAACAAATTTGCGTTCTTTTTGTGTGTGGAAGGGCCGCTTAACTACTATAAAATATACGGTTAATGGAATAAAACTGATATACATTTGAAAGGTTTTGCAATGTGATTGGAACTGAAACTATAGGGACCAAACATACAACTTAATACACTGCTGAAAACGTGACAAATCATGACACTATATGACACCGACGGAAAGTTGTAAGACATTTCTTCCAAACAGAAACTGACAGGCTAATATTCGAAACAATAACCGTTATTAAGTACACAATGTCTGCGAGTAAATGGTAAGTCTGTTAAGCCCGAAATCTGTCGAGAAAGCGCTTCCGAGAGTAGGAAGTCGTAGCTGCAGCAATTACCTTGGTCTGCTTCCTGTTGTAGTTTACCATTACTGCATTAGATGAGTGTAATGTCCTGTAATATACAACAATTGTAGTTTACCATAACTGCATTAGATAAGTGTAATGTCCTGTAACATACAACAACTGGAATTTGAGCATTATATTCAATGCGTGATACACTGATAATGGATATTGAAATCATTTAGCGTTTTGTAACATCGTTTGATTTATCTAGAAAATATATAAATGCACATACCTTTTTACATTCTGTAATCACACTGCAGGGACTTGTTTTCGTAGCAAACAAGCTGTATAATAAAGAATGATTACTAGGAACTAAACATAAATCTGGTGTGTGGTTTTATGTGTACGGAGTGTTCACGGCTAGCGATTGTATAACCGAATTGATGTGGTAGTTACACATTTATATAGCAGCAGTGCTGTCCCAAGAACATGCTTGTTAAGATTTTAACAAGACAAACGATTGTTAATCCTTTAGGTTTACGATATTGCAATGGTGCGGTTTGCATGAATGTGAACCACCAGTTCGTGTGATGAGGGTTTAGTGGAGTAAGGTCATGGAGGTTTTGTCGTAATGTATAAAATTATTGCAGTTATATAAAGTATTAAGCATCGATATGGCTCAAACAAGACTCAATCAATGTTATTTAATAAGTGTTACAGACATTGTTATGAGTTACCAGTTGTCGTCGAGTGTTTTAATATTTTCAAAGAACGGTTATTATACAGTCTTGCTCTCACACTCAGGCTATGGATTAAGTATGGGGGTGTCTGTGCGTGTTTCATGACATGGTTAATACGATATTTAACCAGCGTTTATAGATTTACTGATATTATATGTATCATCACTTCTTTTACTACAACAATTAAACAAGTTTTATGCTTTGCCAATTTCTGACTTCATCATTCTGAAATAAATGTTCTCTTATAAAAACGGTAATTAACATAACGCCAACCTATCTATTTCTAAATATATTTTGAATAATTATCAAATGAAACGATAGGCGTGTACTGGAACAAGCACAAAGAATTTGTTTGGTAAACAAATTAGCCACTTGTCGGAGGGCGTAGTTAAAGTAGTAACCGTGCCGTGTATATGAACCGTTTCTCAATGTCTCATCAGTACGCTACCCTGCACTTCCTTCTTTGTCTTGCGTTACGCTTATCACAAACAGAATGTTTTTGTTAATAGGCCAACTTATCAAGTCATAATCGTAAACCAGTGTATATTCGATGTACAGTTTCCTGTTAATTATAAATGATCAAAATTGACTGTCTGGAACGATCCTTTGATCACAAAACGGACAGGCCAACGGTACAGACAAACTCCCCGCAGCGGTTCCTGCCCCTGATCAATACAGTAACCACTGCCACCACAAGTAAATCCGGCTCCAGAGAGCCGGATTTATTTTTTTCACTTTTATTTTTAAAACAGAATACTTTATATTATTTTAG
>Ga0224511_10000833_pt1 | contig 16592 bp, 16 predicted proteins | sample SF_May12_sed_USG_2_FD_169988 | JGI IMG/M metagenome (GOLD analysis project Ga0224511, IMG submission 169988) | Sediment microbial communities from San Francisco Bay, California, United States - SF_May12_sed_USGS_8_1 | ecosystem: Environmental > Aquatic > Marine > Sediment | place: USA...
AATCAATGTTGACCATTACAGATCAATTCAATCAGTCACTCAGCCACTAGCATAACTGTATTGTAGATCACCTGTTTGGCATACACCTGTCGGAATAGACCATGAAAACAACAACAACAACAACAACAACAACTGCCGGAGTCAATGAGTGTCTTACATTTAATCACTCTCAGTTAATCTTAGAGTTAGAAGTTAGCTAGTAACTTAGTTACACTTACACATGCAACTGTACGAGTGTACCCAACAAACTACAGGCGACACCGCTCAGGAGAGACTTACACTTACAGTTACGTTACTCGTTAGTGAGTTACACTTGAATTTGTTTGCAAATGACTATGCATTTTGATTTATACCAGTAATTCTATGTTTCGGGGTACACATTACGTATAGAGTAACAGTTTCAAACAAGTTTTGACTGGTACCTCCTTCCGACTTTCACTTTCAGCTCCGATGACTGAGTTCACTTTTTACGGTACTGGCCACCAACCCAAGTTGTTCAGTCTACTCTACTTCTCAACTAAGACAACGAATAATCAATCGCCCTCACCTTACCTTGTTTCAGTTTGAGCTGACAAACGACGTTTTAAATCCACTAGATCGCGGTATCGGGTAGTACATGTATTACAGAAAGTCTATAACCATAAGCGACTAAAAACACACTTCTGTGAACGTACTCTCAGTACTGCTACCGTTAGGATCTCGGATCGGTGTTCGCACCGGAAAAGCAAGCGGATCAATCTAGTTGCACGCATCTAGTCGTTTGCTGGACTTCTAGCATACCCCTGATATTTATGAAAGCGTAACACTTATTACTGCTGAATAAGGATATAGCTGGGAATTACAATTCGTACAGCATAATTGTTTTGGCTGGGATTTAAGTGATGCAGGCATATGGTAATGCCGGAGTATTTTAAAAGCGGACTTATACAAAGTCACTTTTAGCGACATGATCGGTGGGTTTGGGGGGAAGACAACTCCTGACTAAATAGTTCCCCTTTACTGTGACTGGTCTGTAAAGGAAACGCGAGGTACTGCACAAGATGTAGCATCTTGAACCGACTGTAAGGCATGAGCGATATGGAGCTACATGCACAAAACCTATTAAACTCGCACTTGATTCGACAATGAAGCTTTTTAATAATAGTTTAATAGGTTATATTACATTAGAACCATGAACACATTACAGCAATAATTACATATATTTACATATGAATATTAACATCTAATAGATAATGTACGGATAAAATACAAACAATGAATTAGACTTTTTTCTTCTTTTTAGTTTTTTTCTTATCATTAGGCGCCGATCGTTTTTTGCCTTTCTGGCCAGACGTCACAGTTGACTGTTGCGTGGTTTTCTTTTTAGCCTGGGTTAGCTGATTTACCATATCTGTTAGAGTGCCTTGCTCAGCCAACATGCGAACAAATGCAGTAATGAATGGATAGTAATTATGAGTTCGTCTGCATACATCGATCTAAAATAAATTACCACAACCCATTATATCTAAGTGCCGTGCGCGAGCTAACACCTCGAATGCTGCAGGGAACACAGTATGTGTAACTAGTCATGGTAACATTTAATATAAAAAGCCTTAAAATGGATTTGTAAGAGGCTCTAGAAAAGTCTTGGAAAATGGCAATAGCCTCACGGATTCAAGTAAATTTGCAATAGCATGTCAGCCTCGCAGGACAGATGGCTAGATTTATTACTATTCTGTAGAATTACGGACTCCTGATAGTAGGTTCAAAGCTCAAGATACAGACGCAGTGGTCTGAGGTAATTGCTTTGGCTTTTCAAAACGTCATTTGTCTGCTTGTCTAGGGGTAGTTTGAACTGAAGTTTGGCATGAATGTGTAGGGGACAGTTTTGTGTGATCGAATTTCATTCCAGTTGAAAGCTCCAGTCTGAAGAGATTCGACGAAAAGGTTCAACATGGGGAAAACAGTCGAACTAGTACACTACTTCTACACCTTACGGTAGAGAAGCGGTGGGGGACAACAACAACAAAATATGCTTACTATAAAAATTTCACAGTTTTATTCACAAACTAACTGTTCAAAGGAAAATACATACAGTCAGCATTTAAAAAGCGCATAGGTAATAAATTTCTCAGAGCATGAGACAGTCTGAGCCCTATTTATCACAGACATATCCAGCATCAATCCAACCTTATATTTGTCTCTTAAATCCTGCTGTTCTTTGAGCTGCTGTTCGCAGTCTGTCACATGAGACTTCATATCGGTTAACATTTCCAGCAATTCCTACAACATATCATAGGATGACTTTGAGATAACAACTCAAGTCTGAGGACTTTCCCACAAATATTGAACAAAAATGCTTAAAAGTCCAATTAACCAGTAACAAAAGTACAAAGTTGACATTATTGTTAGATATTCTGGTTTCAGTAACCAGCTGATCTGGTTGACATTATTGTCGGATATTCTGGTTTCAGTAACCAACTGATCTAGTTGACATTATTGTCGGATATTCTGGTTTCAGTAACCAGCTGATCTGAATATGCTTAAGCCTTTGTGAAGAGAAAATGGTGCGCCTGCAAATGTCGCCCTTTGGCAAGACTGTAGAAACATTTGTAGACGGAGTGGAGGTGATATTAGTGAACAGCAGGGACAGTTATTCACAAAGGTGACAGTTGTAAGCACAACTCAAGTGCCTTCTACTATCCGGCCTACGATAAATATTTTTCTCAGCTGCTTAGAGTTGGAGTATTCTCTTGGTTGACAAGGGATGGCAAGGGGAAAACCTCTCAGCGCCATCCTATGTCACCATGGAAATGATAGTTTCATTGAGTGACCTGCCATCGACAGAATACCTCACCGCCACAAAAATTCATCGGGGAGCCATCGAATAGCTGAACGGGAGTTCCTCCTAGCCATCAGGAGGGAGTGCCTAACTGAATAAATTTTTTTTGATTTTATTTAACCATCTTGGAGGAACGTGTGGCTGATTGGCTGTGAACCTGGTATTACACATATTGGTAAAACAGAGTAGTGGCTGGAGACTGGGCACCACTTCAGTTACGCACCTGTATGGAGTATGTGTTGTCGCTACGGGCATCTTCGCTTACCATCTCTATGTGTGTCCGTTTATAGGGATCAAAATCAGATAGCTCACCGAGCTCAGCCATAGCTTCCCCATCCAACTGCTGCACTATCACCTCGGTTGTTTCGTTGTCATCCAGCTCAACTAGCGTTGCCAGGGCAAACTGTATCTGGCTACTCATGCTGCCACACTGTCCTCGTAGCTGTTCCGCGGCGGACTGCTTCACCTAACGACCATGCCATTATTATATGATTGTCACAGTATACATCAAGTAGGCACAAGTGCCTGAGGTACCAACAAAGAGGACTGAGCCTAAATACTGCGGTTTCAGCACTGTAAAATGCACTGGGTTACACAACATAGACGATCAAATGACACCTTGGGTCCAGAGATGACTTGTCGGTAAAGGAAGTGATAAAAAATCAAATGCTAAATGTATAACCAGAACTGTACCTCAGTATCTGTCTCAGTATCAGGTAAAATATAATTATGCTCCGTCTTCAGTAGCTCAATCCATGCCTCAATATTCAGTGCAGAATTAGTAGAGAGAGGCTCGTGCAATGGATTTGTCTGCTGTTTGTACCACTGATTCACCATCTACAAACACAAACAAAACTTTTTTTATGTCTCCGAGATAAAACAGCTATCAGGAACGGTGAAGAAATTGGCCTAGTATGTCTTTTTGACACTGCATTTTCCGGGGTAAGTCATTAGGCGACTTTCACTCTATGGGTGGGAACACAAAAATGGCCTTGGTGACAGAAGGCCACCTTCCCAAGCGATGATTTTGTTCAGTATGAACTGGACGGTATGCGCGCAGTTTACCTGTGATATGCTTTCCTTCATAAGACTCCAGTTATCTTTGAGAAGCGACAGTTTATTTTTCCACTTGATACGTCTATCTGGTACTACTGCCATCAAGTTAAACATGATATCGCCCCTGAAGAACAAGAAAATCTTTGACCCATTATTCTCCCTGATATACGGGTTGGTGTATTCTCTGTTTTTTTTTTTACATAAATGTGATACAAATGGAGAGATGAGGGGAGTCAATTCAGGGAGTCTTGTGTAAGAAGATGCATGCACAAGAATTGAAGTACTTATGTCGGGGTTATGCTTAATCAAAGGATTTTGCAAAACTCTAACATTATTTACCAAGTTAAATCTGTATCGTTTTGCCAGTGACGAAAACAAATGCGTGTGGAAGAAAGTTTTTAATCTCACCCGCCATTGGATGGTCCGAGACGATCAGTGATTACATCACTAAACTTCTGTGTCCAATCCTCTTCCGACACTTTACCTAAAATATAACAATATAAGATGATTATTGTTATTACCTACGATATGTCACACTTATTCCCAACATGACTGCTTTATTTCTCTACTATACTAATTTCTCACAGATATGGGGGGATGGGGAACATGATTATGTATAGTTCTGGTGTATAGGTATCAACACAGCAAACAGAGACTTTCAATATCCGACTACTTTATGTAAAATTAAAGGGGTTGTGCATGGCCAAAAGCGTCCACTTATTTTCACATTCTGAAGCCTACCATGAACAACTGGGTCCACTACCCAGCTCAAATGGAAGCTTAGATATAGCCCTATCCAATATGCATACTTAGAGCCCTCAGTGACGCACTTTTCAGACCGTCAACGCAACAGAACTGGCCTCGAGATAGGAAAATAACACAGAGCTGTTGGTTTTTGCATTGATTTCTCGGTTCATGCGCTGATGTTTGGAAAATCCTCTTGCAGATGTGCATTAGACCTGTAGTCTATATAGAGAAAATGTTCAACAAGAATATAGAAATAGGGTTTCAGAGTGCAGTTTTTCACCTCTGTCAGCAAGCGTTAGTGCCATTGGTATTTATTAAAAACAAAAGTCAGAAAGAGAAGGGTTGAAAGCAGGGATTTTAAATGGCAATTAATAGTAACTTACTATTACTAATATCATTTAGTCGCTTATTTACTGTTATTTTGTGACCGTCTGGTATCTTATTTCAGGCATCCTATGAGCTACATGAGCATGTCACTTACCATGATCTAATGGCCAGGGCTTAAGTCCGTCCATTTCATAAAGATGTCCATTAATTGGGAGAAATGAAACGTAATGATACGCCTCGCCAGTTTGAGAAGCTCCAATCTGATTGGACTGTTTTTCCTGCTGCAGGCGCATGTGAGGACTGAAATCAATTAAAATATATGAATATATGTAAGTATTATTGGAGTAGCGGTGGGTTAGTGGGTAGCGCATCCGGCTTTGGACCGGACAGTCCGGGTTCAATTCCAGGTCTGTTCGCTACTGAGCTTTCTTTCTCGTTGGATTGGTGTCGGGACATTAAATAAAACAAACTATCAACTCAAAGGGGTAAACCCATGGAATATTCCGAAAACAAGCGATCGGCTGAGTGATGCCTTTCATGTAAAACGCGATGATCTTATCCTTTCTTATAGCATAAACAAATAGATATGCAAGAACAGTCTGCTCAATAACCTTTCACTGTTGCATAAACTACTCACCATGCATGGCTGTTATGCGCTGAAGCTATTCTCGGGATGCTGGCTATAGCATCACCTTTCTGTTCTGGGTTTAAGCCACTGGTGACTTGTTTGAGGTTGGTAAGCTCCTCAGTTAGAGTCACATCCTTCTCATTGGAGTTGAGTAATATACTGAGTAAGGCATGGGTCGCACACGAGTTAGGGATAACCTGCAAGTGGGAACTTAAGTTTATAAGCTAACTTATTCCATTGTTCCATGAGCAGCTGAGTGTACAATAAATGTAGTTAGACAAATTATTGTTACAAAAAGATATACCTGATGAGCAAAAAATATTTTCTCCAGGATGGACTTGTCTTTGACCGAGAGATGAGTTTCGTTCATGAGTTTTCTTCTCCTTCTTCTCTCCTCAATCCAGCGAAAAAGGAAAATGAATCCGATAGCCTCGCTGAAAACACACAGAAAGAAATTTCAGCTCTACTATTACAATGATACAATTTATATTAAATTACATGAATCGAGATGCTGGTGCACGGGTAAAGAGAATATTTAAGGTATAACATAGACTATGATTCACTCACTTTGCCATGTCGGTAACATTGTCCAAATCATAGATTTCCTCAACTTGTACTCCTTTTATGCCGAAATCCTCCACAAGCAGAGTGAATAAGCCTGAAAATGTTGAACAAGAATGAGCACAATGCTTGAATGGTTGAAGCAGTTATCTCATTCAGCCACTAACTGGATAGAACATCGGTTCCAAGTCATCTAGTTGCTTGCACTGAGAGTGAATCTGAGTTCGCTGTGTCCAGTCAAGCGCTTGCTGACCTGGTCATTGAGTTGCTGAATCGCCTTGTCTAATCACGTCAGGCCAGAGTTAGGGAGATCTAATTCCATTACCATGTTATCATGTTTAGTTAATGATCAATTTTAAAACCAGAATAGACCAAGAATGAAACGCTTCAACAGAATTCGCCTCATTCTCGGATCAGTTCATAGTCACAAAGGCAGTCAGTGGAGTTTATGAGTTACTACGTAGACTATACTGATTGGAAACAGAAGAGCTACTTACTTAGTTAGATTTACTTAGACTTAGGGTCAGATTAATTGAAGATCGGAACTGTCTAGTAACACTAACAGTAAGTTAGATTAATAAATAACTCGGGTCAGTAAAATAATACTCAGCACTCTGAGTATGATTGAGTGTTTAGCGGCTAAAAAGTCGTGCATGGTTCATTGTTTAAATGTTGAATCAGTGTCAGTGCATTTAGTTTCACTGGCTGGCAACTTGTGGACTCGACTCGAGCCGATCACTATGAGTATAACTATCACTATCAGTCACCATCAGGCATCACTTAGTTATTGTTATTCACCATCAGTATCACTATCACTATCAGGATGATCACTAGACTGACTAGTCAGTCTAGTGTCTAGTTATTCACCAGTACGAGTATCAGTCGAACAGAAGTCAGCTTCAAGTCCAACTGGCAACTGTCTTTTGATTGAATTTACTCCAACCCCAAGTCCAACTGTCTTTTTAATTAAAATTTAAATAAATCGCTGATTAATGTTCATAAATGTATTTCTTTTTGACTATTTCTATATTTGATTTCAATTTTTATTTGTATCATTTCATTTGATTTTGATTAAAACTTACCCGGGTCGCTTTCCAGCTCAAACCAAGGCTGCGGTTGATCCATAGCCAGCACCTGGTCACACAAAAGACTGAGTGATGGGTATACTAGTCTGTCAGACACGGAGTACAGTCCGCAGGCTTGAATGAAATGACCAATTTACAACACCAAGTTTGAAGCCGAGTACGTTTACGTTATCATCTTGCGCTACTACTACACTACTAGGAGATATAAAGCTCACGAATAAAGCCCTGTGTAATGGAATTGAACCGCTCGCTAGATCGAGCGGAGAAAGACAACTCCGCAAATAGCCGAATCTCTTCGGCTGTTTGTGGATTGTCTATATTATGAAGTATGAAAATAGACTTTCAGCTTGAATTATGACCAATGGCGCGATAGTTCATTGTACTAACTACCAAACAGTGCGATAAATTATGCCAATTTGCCTGTAAGCAGCGAGAACTATGAATATCCCCACAAGGTATGGTGTCAATATCGCAGTTTTGTCACCGTAGCAACAACGCCATTTTTATTACAACATGGCCGCCACGACTGCCTAAATCTGTCGTCAAAGAATATCTCAATCGCGATAGTTTATCCAGGTTTGCGCTCCTATCCAAGCCAACAGGTTTGACTTGCTATTTATTATAAGCCCGCCTACGAATCCTCATACACGTGGTAAGGCTCAAATAAAGTCAAGCTTTGAACAAACAATTAGTGAATTATTCTTGCGGTTGACAATGACATGCTCAATCACTCACTCAGTCACTCTCACTGACAGTATGGCTATAATTATGAATGCTGATTGACATTGACTCGCAATTATTTCATGGAATGACAGATTTCGGCTCTTGTCGGGGCAGAACTACTAGTCTCGACCGGTCGTTTGACATTGAGTCTGTTTCTACTAGAGAAGTGGTTCGACACATCCAATTCTAAAAATCCTATCCAAATTAAATTAAAATTGTCCCAAACTTGAGATTTGGAAGTGATTCATTTATTTACTCATTCTATTGTGATAGACTCGACTGGTATCGGTGGACTTTGTGATATAACCAATTTATAATGCTTTGCACCATGCTATAAGTTGTTACTATGGATCCTGGGTGTTAGAACACCTGTCCTCTCATCACACCCTCTGAACACTCTTGCCTTGATTCTCAGAGCAGTACTCGCTTCACCCAGTGCAATGCAACTCGTTCCAGATTTCTTTACTAAACCACGTAGTGCTTACTTGGTAAAGCTAACAAGATAGATCAGTAGATGAGCATTTGGTTCAGTGTTCCGATCATAACTTAAAGCCCCAACCGCTGGCCTTTGATGTGACGGGGATCTCTTCAGTTTTATTGTAACTCTAGCATAGTCAAAGAGCTCCAGATTAAAAAGGTCCTTTAAATATGATGGTCAGGCATCAGTAGTTGCATGAGTCTACCATTCTGTATGTTACTACTTTGATGATGACACGAATCACTGATGGTTTTGCAGGAAAATAATGGTATAGTTCTGTTGCGGTGAACAAACCCCATGCCAAGCAGCATTAGTGAGGCCTAAGAATGAATCGTTATAATGTCAGCAAACAGCTTGGTGATGGAACATATGGTAGTGTTCTGCTTGCCACCAACGTTGAGTCTAATGAGAAGGTTGCTATCAAACGGTGAGTTAGTATAATCAGTATTCTAACTTTATTGATCTCATCTTGCAACAACTTTTTCTCTTGTTTTATTTGTACTTTTCTATTCTAAGACTATTATGATTCCCCTTTATTTTTCTTATTCTATTCTAAGACAATTCATATCTATTTTACTTTTTCACCAACACGATTATGATTAGTAAGTATACATGTAATAGTGTGAACTAGGCACGTATGTAGCTAGCAAAGAGAAGGTAAACAGCTTTTCTCAACTGGCATCCATCCATGTCACTTATGAGTTGTTGTGCAAACTGCCTCCGCCAAAGCATTGTATTCTCCAACTCATGTTTCAGAATGAAGAAGAAATATTACTCGTGGGATGAATGCTTGAACCTTAGAGAAGTTAAGGTACAGTCTTATGTAGACATTTTAAAGCTAGGCATTACGCAATGACAAGATAGGACAAAGTTAGGTAGGCCAATTGTTGTGATGACACTGTTTACGCTAAGCCCATAGTGTTTGTGCATGTGACCCTCCAATAATGACTTAATCAATGCATTTCTTATAAGACGATATTGATCGTCAGGAGTGAATTACTGATCCACACCAAGTGGGCAGCAGCGCATCACCCCTGACCTAAGAGCTGACTCTTTTCACAGATCTGTCACTACCTCCGTGTTCATTACCCCGAGTACCCATCATATTCTTTTTTTAGCTACGGTACAAACAGTTTCACTTCGCATTGTTCACTCAATCCTATGCACTTTTTAGTCATTGAGAAAATTGAATCACGCCAATATTGTCAAGCTCAAGGAGGTAATCAGAGAAAATGACAATCTATACTTCGTGTTTGAGTTCATGAAAGAAAACCTCTACCAGATGTGTAAAGACAGGTTAGTATTTCGGACACAGAGTCTGCTGTCTGGTGATTGTATGTACATTCTCAATTGCTGGTATTGATTATGGTTGCATTGAGGATGTATTCCATACGTGATATCAGTCACTTATGTCAATATTTTATTGTTATAGGGATAAACTCTTTCCAGAGAGCTCGGTGCGAAATGTCGTTTATCAAGTAATGCAAGGTCTCGCGTTTATGCATAAAAATGGTAAGCCTTTAGTATTCGGGTGTGCGCCTGTGTTCTGACAGATGATTATATTATACTGTATTCATATCTCAACCTCTCTTGTCTCTCCTGCTAGCTGGCAGCAGCTAGCTTCGCTACTCCTTATGGACCCTGCCTTTAACAATAACAATCTCTGACCCATTCTGTATGCAGAGAGGAAACGCTGTGCATATATTCAATCAGACTACAGATGTACATACTTTAATGTTGTAGGATTTTTCCATCGAGATTTGAAGCCAGAGAATGTTTTATGTGATGGACCGGAACATGTTAAATTGGCTGATTTTGGTCTCGCTAGGGAGATCCGTTCAAGGCCTCCATTCACTGATTACGTGTCCACTCGATGGTTAGTTGCATATCTTCTATACTCTATAGGCTACTTCCATAGAGATTTGAAGCCAGAGAATATACTGTGTACGGGGCCTGATCAAGTCAAACTCGCGGATATGGGTCTGGCGCGAGAAATTCGGTCTCAGCCACCCTACACAGACTACGTGTCAACTAGATGGTTTGTTATTTTCCTGGTAGCTGAAATACGTATTATGTTCAGTGTCTGTCACTGGTTTCCTCTCTCAGCACAATCGGCTTATACTCTCGCACCTGTTTATTATTCTAGGCATTTCGCCCTTGTATTATTTGTGACTCTTCTCGATTCTATTTCTATGATTAATCCGGATCAATGATTATCGTTTCATTTCCTCAGGTACAGAGCTCCAGAGGTGCTGTTACGTTCCACCAACTACAACTCACCAATTGATATTTGGGCCGTCGGAAACATGATGGCGGAATTGTACACGCTAAGGCCCCTATTTCCAGGCAGCAGTGAAATAGATCAAATGTTCAAAATTTGTTCCATACTGGGAACACCGTCTAAGGTAAGTGTCTGTGTCGGAAACATCCCACGAGCATGATGAGATATATCGCATTGTTTGCTGTTAACCTGACGCACACCCACTCATTTGTAGAGAGCCCCACTAATCATGTTAATCACTGAATCAGCATACCAATCCCTTTTTGAACAAATTACTATAACTTTATATAGTTTAATCTATGATTTGCGTGATTTGAATTGTTTTGAATGTCACATCAGTCTGACAAAGAGTTAACTTATTTCTATACTAGTGAATCGAGGGAATCAATGATACAGCTTTGGTTACATCACAAAACATTTGTACACGCGTTAATTCATTTGTTTTTGTATTGTTTGCGCTAATCTACGGTTTCTTCGTGCAGGCAACATGGCCAGAAGGTCACCAGCTCGCAGCTGCTATGAACTTCAGATGGCCTCAGTGTGTGGAAACCAATCTGAAGACCATTGTTCCCAGTGCTAGTAATGAAGGCATACAGCTGATGAGAGATACCATGATGTGGGATCCAAAGAAACGACCAACTGCGGCCCAAATTCTCAAGCATCCATACTTTACAGTAGGGCAAAACCTTGCGAGTAAAGTACCTGCATTCGCTACTACAACTAAAACTGCCGTCCGACAGCCTCTCTCAGACAGTAATCACCTCTCGTCTAATAAGCCTCCTGAGAAGAAAAATGACTACGAAACTTACAAAGTGAGTCAATGCGTGTCCTTGAAATGCAAAAACTTAATACCAATGTATAGGGCATAATCTGACCAAAGCCTGTTTAAGTAGTTTTCGCTTTTCACGAAGGTGATGGTATTTTGGCTATAACATTGTAGTACACAGCTCCAGCTGAGGCTGGTGCTAAAAATCCAGCTACCAGCAGTGAGCCTGTAGGCAAGGTAAAATGCACAACATTATTATGTATCTATTCACTGGTGGTCATTTCATCCAATGATTGCTTTCATGCAACATTTCTGTTCTTATGTCACTGGTGATTTCAACTTTAGCATGTTTATCACTGGTTGGGTTATATTTGGTGATTTAATTGTCATGTATGCATGTTATGTTTGTTTTAGGTATTATAATACATGCATGTTATATTACATGTATGCTATATTATACTATATTACATGTATATTATCTTACATTGTATATTATGTTATGTAAGGGACAAATGAGGCCATATATGTTGATATGTTTATCCGGCCATATGTGAGGTGTGGTTAATGAGAAAACCCGCCAGGTATATACCTCGGTTGTGGCGGGATTCATATAATAACTATACGTGTCTAGAGAACAGCCGTTAGTATTCCAGATTAACGCCATCACAACTGTTTGCGTTTTTAGCCACCTGCTAAACCAGCGGACAGGAAACGCTGGGGAGCACCACAAGACAGCTGGGATGATTGGGATGATATTGGAGATGATTTTGGCAAGTCTATCGGTGGTGCTAGCAAAGCCTCCAAGCCATTCAATGCTGGCATTACTAAACCAGCACCTAGCGTGGCTGCTCCATCATCAAAGAAAATGGACTTTGATGACGACGATTTCTTAAAGTAAGTTGATAAAGATCTCTGCGCGCTATGAGGGGGTGATTAGCTAGTAATCATACTAATCATTTATGAGGCTGTTTACTAAACAAGGGGGATTTCGGAAGATTCTGGATGTTGTGTTTTCGTTAGTTTCTATGAGACTTCTAAAACATCTAAAAGCTCCTTCCATCCTCAATCATTGTGAAAAGGCATGTCATCTGATCAATACCAGTAGTCAGTGTTTGTTTTATAATTGCCTTTTTAGCAGATCTTTTCATTTTACCCATGAAACTTAAACTCAGAGACTGGTGCCAACTCATACACAAGCGTTCAGATGGCTGACAAATTATTTCATTAAGAAAATTAAAGGCCAGGTTCAGTGACCATTCATTTGATTTTGCATCATAGAGTCACTTCTAACCCGCTACTCAAGACAAGACTAAAGCCAGGACGGGATAGGATGGTTCTTATTTGACATGTTACTAGGCTGTCTGGGCCTGATTTATTAAAAATATTGTTGAAGCAATACGCGCGGTATTTTGGTAATTTAGTTTTCTTGGCAGGGCGGTAGCCATAGTTTCTCCCTTATGACCTAGCCATCAACCATTGTGGTGCTGCTTTTGCTTTAGTAGTACATGTTTTGTGCCCGAAATGCAATTGAGGTTAATGACTATTAAGCACCCAATTGAATGAATCTGGAAGAAGTACTTATAAAGATGTGATTGAATAGCCGAGACCCATCTGCCCAATGACCTGGAGAATCCTTTATGTCACTGATCTGCCACAATAAATGAGTTTCGAGTCTTAGAGAGAAAATAACCCCAAAATTCATGATGATCTCTGAACACCATAGAGTTATCCTCCCTCTATGGACTGAACAACCAGCCATAAATGTTCTGTTGGTGGAATAGAGACAGGGTGATAGTCCTGTAGTTGTGATACACAGACATTACTATCACCAATACAAAATATATATCCACTCCAGGCCAAACGCTTCCCCCTGGTTTGCGGACTCATCATGAACTATGCTCTGATCCGATCAGTCATATTTAATAATGCTGGCGATTGGTTGCAGCTCGATAGGAGGAAGCTCCATGTCTAAGCCGGCATTCAACAATAAGAATGTATTCGGCGCTGCTCGGAGAGGCTCGATAACATCAGGCCGTTCATCTGCTTCTTCCGCTAAGCAGCATTATATGAACAAAGCCAGATATATGCCAGGTGTGTAGACTTGAGTACGGCCCAAAGACGCATGCCTTTATTTATAGGATTTAGAGCTTCAATCTGTTCCTAGCTGCAGCGAGAAACCAAATGACCCTTAAAATCACTTGGCGTGAATGTAGTATAGAAATCAAGTTTGTGATTTAGTCTAATCTCCATACAGTAATCCAATACCGTCGAGATTATATGCAATTTTTTTCCAACAATGCGTGGATGGCAATCAAATGAAGTTTATCGAGGCAATACTTCAAGGGTGCTATTACATCAGATGCCTCAACTGTATTTGTGCCATATAAACTATACCTTCGCTTTGTTTGCCTTAGGAATGAACTCGAAACAAAAAACTCCTGCTAAAGACAACGATTGGTCTGCAGCGTTTGGCACCAAACCTCAGCCACTACCGGGTATACCAGGACCAAAGACTGGTAGTAAGCCAGCCGGATATGTACCATCCTTCACAATGGGATCAGCCAAGAAACAAGCGAGTGAGTCTTTCACAGAATCTTTTCCCCAAAGCTGCATTTCAGTAAGATTATGCTGATGAAAATTAACTGTGATCAACTTTAGACTTGTTTGACTCGCTGAGGTGTAAACCTACAGCAATACAGGACATCATCGATCTTGAATTGTTTCGATCCTGTGGTGCAGATTGAGGTTGCTCGAGTGAAAATTCAATGGCACTGAAAACCGATGATGACTCAAGCTCAAGAACTCGGTATTCCTTTTTTAGTTTCAATTATGTTTAATAAGTCCATGATTATCTTAAATGATTGGAAGAAATTCAATGGCATATACCAATTTGTGGGCAAACTTTCTCTCTCCAGATGCTCAAGCATGGAAACCTGCTAAGTTAGCACCAATCGGCAAACAGCCCAGTGCTGGCACTGGAGTCACAGTCGGGAGGACGGATTGGGCTGCCAAGTAAGTTGTGTACATTAGCTCCTAATTGTTGGTCTAGTTGATGTATCATAAAATAAAACTTAGTGTTTCATATTTAAACAAAGTACATGAAACAAAACTGATCTAGTCAGTCCTCTATATCACTGGTCTAGTAAATAGGCGCGCTAGCCACAGCCACACATCCTCCAGTTGTTAGGAATATCTGCAAAAAAATCACCCATACTATACCTTTTCACCATTTTATTTTGTAGATACTTGAAATGAGTTTTTATTCTCTACTCTATAACACACAGCTTCTGTGGTGCGGCTATTTCTACTGGCTAGGGTAATCTCGTTGATTATTTTCCAAATTTTTCGTCTTCTACGAAAATTTGACTGTGTTCTCATATATTCATCAATATGCATCGATTGACGAGCAACTTTGGGACGTTTATTGAGATATACCCAGATTCTTTCCAAGTTGCCACCCATTTTTTCTTATTCTGGCTTTTGATGGAACTGCTACCCTCTGTAAACGAATAAAAAATGGACAGTTTCTGCTACGAGATATATTTTTAATACAGTCGTGGCTGAATGTACCTTTCTATATTTAGCATCATTATTTTCAGTCATTAATGACAAATTGTTGTAAAATATACAAGCTAAAATAAACCAATCCATGACCATGTGAAAAGAAAACACCCACAAGAGGATTCTCACAATTCTACATAAAGGCGGCTTTACTTAGACAATGACCCAATTCGTTTCTCTAGGCTGCTGAGATTCTCTTTTATAGTATCAACATTACTAGTAAAAGTCTTCTGCACAGTCTGCAGTAACTGACTGTGTTCGCCAAGGCCTTGTGTCAGCTCCATCTGTGCAGTCTCCAAAGCCTTCAATGAGGCGGAAAACTGCATAGCTTGTTCATGTAAGTCTTGCAAAGTGTATAGACGGTCTAGAATAGCTGGCAAAGTTTCTGCAGATTCATCCCACTTCTTAACTAGATCATAAAGCTCATTGATTTTGTCCAGGTTTCTAGCCTCGCTGATATTACCACTCTCTGAGAGCTACAACAGACAAATCAGACTTTGATATGAAAAAGGTCTCGCCAGATTTCTGATACTGAACTGGAACATTTTTGACTACGCCTATGACATATAATTTCATCCAAGTCTATATAAGCTGTTCCATGGATCCTTTTAAAACAAACCATCAACAAGGTTCTGTGCGCAATTATTAGCTTGTTGACTGCGCTATTTATCTATAAGTGTTTACCAGATTAGTGCTCAGTATGAGCATGTATAGGGGATGGTATAATCTGTCTCAGATAAGTTTACGTTAAAATGAGTCATATAATCGCCCAAGAAATGAAAGTAACCAGGCTGTCAGGGTCCAAAGGATCCTCTTTTACATTCTTAGAACATTTCTAACCTTATTTAGACTTTGCAACAGCAGTTGGTAACGCGCAGATAGTTTGTCGACTTTATCCTCATCAAGTAATTGAAGCTTTGACGTCATTGTTGCCAGAGCATCCATTACATTAGCTTGACCAGTGCCCTCATTAATTGCAGATACAACATTAGGTTGGGAACCAACTACTCGTTCAAGTTGGCTAATTCTGGCTTCTAAAGTGCCTTCGAGTCCAGCTGTCATTGAATCAGCAGTATACCGCAGCTCATATTGAACCTCATTAGCATTAGGCTGGCAGGATGCCGTGGCAGCCTTTGTTGGTGAACCTTTCTTTTGTGAAGCTCTGAGCTGGTTAAGAAGCATAGAGTATGACTCTCCCTTGTTTCCAACGCCTGCTAGTGCTAGGGATGGTTCAGAAAAAGAAGCCACCTGGTGCTGCAGCTGCTCGATCTCAGATAGGATGGCAACAGGGGATGCATCAGTTTGATCAAAGCGAGTACTAGAAAGCTCCTGTAGCTCTCTGATTTCACACTTCAAACGTTGCAGCTTCTGTTCCACTGTTTCCGCGCTGCTGTTGCACTGAGGTAATATTTCATAGCTCACACCAAGTCCTCGGTTTCCTTTACCAGCACGTTCGCTGAAATCAGTGAAGCGACTGTCAATGGTCGCCTTGTTAAAGCGTAAAAATGCGTCTTTTGGATCAACCATGATGCTTTCCACCACATCATCACCTTCAGCG
>Ga0224511_10000834_pt1 | contig 16591 bp, 14 predicted proteins | sample SF_May12_sed_USG_2_FD_169988 | JGI IMG/M metagenome (GOLD analysis project Ga0224511, IMG submission 169988) | Sediment microbial communities from San Francisco Bay, California, United States - SF_May12_sed_USGS_8_1 | ecosystem: Environmental > Aquatic > Marine > Sediment | place: USA...
TAGGGCATGCACTCAGATTTTGAGTGAGGATTACTATGTTGACAAATAAACAAGTGCTGAGATAAACTATACCAAAAAGATAACAGGTCATAGTCATGCAGTTACTGCCATTGATTTGTGATAACCACCGATTAACTGGTCACTGACTAAAGGGAGTTACGTCCAATTCCGGTTCTACTTGTTGCCGCATTACGCATTGTATATGTTTTTCTTGTTAGGAATAACTTCTCTCATATCTTATCATTACTGTGGTTTGTCACACACCAAATGACCCTCCCCCTTTTTGCATTACATAGAGATGATCACAGAAGTGGGCAAAATCAGCAGATGAAATCTATAATGATAACCTAATAATAATCTTAATATTTCAAAGCATTGTTTTCATGAACTCGGTAAGTCTGTCTAGGGGTTCTACTCATCTTATGAACACATCTCTATGGTTATAAAGCTTGTTACTCCTGTTGTTAGTTTAGATGTGTTACTGACAATAGGAACTTATTCCCACTTACCATAACACTGTTCATAACAATAAAATGAGTAGAATCAGGGGGAATAAATTTCAATGAATAAAATTATTCCTCACAATAAACAACAAAACTAAGACGGTCTAGCATCTCAGTGTTCAGTCATCACCTGCTATTCAGTAAAGATAACCATCTTATGGTATGAGTGATAACCTTGCATCAACTGATGTAAATGGCAACAAAGGATGTATTAGTCACCCTCTATAGTCTATACCCTAAAGGTACAGAAAGCTCATACACATCATCGAGCGACAAAACACAATCATTGTGCCCATCTTTACAGATTGAATGTGATACCGAATGATATTATAAAAAATGTAATATTTTTCCAACCGATGATAGGTTTCTCCAGTTCAATTATGACACATACATAAATTACAAATATGCACCCATATCATATAATTGTATGGATAATTTTAGCCCTGTCTGCCTATCTTCAAATGATCTTCAAAAACAGGTTGGCATTCATTCCCTATTGACTGGAAAGTTCCAACCATTTTCCACAAAGGATTTTAGTTTCCATTTTATGCCTACTAGTTGTTTCAGCCACTTTAGATAACCAGCTGAATATATTTTTTCCAGTTTTAGTACACTGTGATCGGTCCACAAAATACGCCTAAACGTAATCCATACCATGCTATATACAATGTACAATCATGGGACCCTTGTAACATGTACATCATGTACTCAGATCTGCCCGGTTGTTGATTTTTATTTGTTCTCTCAACATCGACAAGAAGGGCTCATGTGGAGCGAGTTCCCAAAGGACTATTTCTATGCACCGGCACGCGGCTGCACTCAGGAACTAACCAGAAATCAGAGAACTTTGGGAGAGAAAGGCATAGATTTATCCATTGCTCTATAGAAAGAGGTCATTTAGGCCGAAATTTATACTAAATGTCCTAATGTTTGAGCCAAATAAATGGTATTAAGAGCAAATCAAAGCTAAATACAATTATTATCACAAGAATCAAATGAGCAAACTCTATCAGGCTTTGTTTTATGAATCATTGGTCTAATCCTCCAGGTGTAATTAGGATTGTATTTGTGTTGATCTATACATACATATACTGGTAAAAAAATACATCACCTACAAAAAGCAAAATATCACCCTGTTTGGCTTGTCAACACCTGACGCAAACCATAGGTTTATTTAGATAATAATAATAACAACAAAAACTATACAGTTACATCGGAAAGGTGCTCATGGCCAGGTGCTCAAGCAAATATTTATGAATGCCTCTGGGTACCATATAATCAACATTTTAGTAACAAAATAATTCTATGGTAATTGCCACTCTTGCCATAGATGTCAATCTCTCGTGACGAGTTACGCTTCGCTTTAAGAATTCTGTGATTCACTGTTCCGAGCTAGAAATTATGCTCTTGGAATAGCTCCGTGTGAAACTATAGCCCTTCAGGGTGGGTTGGCACAACAACATCACCTAACACAACACCGTAATACTAGTTGCAAAATAGTGAAAATTCGATCGACCACAAATTCCCATCTATAGAACTGCCCACCCAGGACTGATATAGTTTCAGGTGGTATGCAGGTGGTGTGTTGCTCTGTCATGTGGGTGGTGCTGGCAGATATTGGTTAACTTTAGGGCTGTCTGATTAGATTTAGCAGGATGTAGCCTGATTTTTCATATCAGAGATATATCCACAAACAAATTTTCAGCATCCTTGACTACAAACTCTAGTGAATTTATACTAAATCTTTGGCTTTGGCTAAAAACTGATATGTGCAATAACAATACATATGTAGGTTATCGCCTGTTCCTATCGGAACCTCTTATAATTGAAAAACGCAGTTGTTTAGAAGTTTCTGAGTATCTCACAGATGTATGTGCTTGCTCTTGGTGTAATCAGTTTACTTGTGCATTGCCGAAACCAGGGTCCATACCTCTGATAATTCATAGGCTGCACCATCACGAGTTTGGCGTTCAAATGCTCATCCGATCATCAGATGGGTAATTTCGTTAAATGAATCATTGTGCCAGCCTACTTAATGCCTAGCAAAGTGTAAAATCTTATTTGGCTTTGAATAGCATCTAGATGAGCCACATCATGGGTCAAGTAGTCTATGTCTAACTTGATTGAGTGTGGGTTAACTCTTGTTTACGCAATGATTATGTTTATTTAAGGATGCAGGCTTAACAGCAATTACTTAGTTTTTGTTTGTATTAATCTAATATCTACTAATGTGGAGATTAAGTTAGGTTAAGACAACAGGCTGCTGTCTAGGAAGCTCCTCATCATCATTACTGTCCACTATTGCAAACAAGGTGCTTGCCACACCCACATGGTCTGGCAAGGAAAGATTCTCTATGAGCAGCTCAGTAGTAACTAGAACTCTAATGGAGCGACTCTGACCATAGAGTTCTCCTTGGAGTTAGAAGATAACACTATGGCTCTGACTGACTACGAGATTTGAGTGCCGAAGAATGTCACTGACAACAGGGACCAGGGAAGGGAAATAGGTTGAGTGACAGCCAGTTTTAGTATGAGTACATGGGATAATCACCCAGGGTTAATTTTACTGGCTATGAAAAGCTCATACCATGAGAATTGGTTAATGGCATGTGTACCATTTAGGCCAGTCTGTAGTTATTGCACAATATAAATCAGAAAATATAAATGTCTAGTCTAACTCACTGAGAACAAATTGGTAGACGACTACCCATTAGATGAACAATGCAAGTCTGATTTGAATGTTCAATTTTGTATTTTTATAATCACCTGGGTTAGTAGGAGCTGTCTCTTCATACGACAATCATGAGCCCGACAATTAGAAATTGACAGCTTGAAGACTCACAATGGAAAATGAGCAATTCAATAAGCCAGTTATGGGTCCTGATCATTAGTCCATATTCCTTGAGGGTCATAGAAATTAAATCATGATCATTAAACTACCTTCAAAAGTGCAGTAGTGGACAATCAAGAGCCGTGTGTTAGGAAAACTAAAATGCACAATGAAAAAAAAAACAACTGGTATGCGTCATGTGATGTTGTCATCAAGCGTAACTGAGTGAACCTGTCGATGAAGCGCTCTTCTCGAATTCAGATTGCAGCTGTCTATAGGGAACTCGATCCTGCATGAAATCAGCTGGCTGCAACGATCTGTAAATGTCTGCCAAGTCAGTGAAATGATTCTGCTTCAGAACTTCCTGGTCATGACTTTGTTTGCAGATGATGATCATCAACACAAGAATAAGGACGGAGATTACGACTAGCCATATGAGTAAAGCAAGCAGGATGTTCCCATCCACTAGAGTAGATGTGTCCCATCCAGCTAGGTTGCTAGACTTACTAGCCACAGCTGCAAAACAATAAAAATAATGGCCATTCTGTAAGATTGTGATCCTGTAACCGTGATAGATGACTCCTCCCAGGCATGCTTATAACCATATAATGATCATCTAGATTTTAGTTGATTCCTTATTCATTATAAAGTTTCTCCACCTACCTGATTTAGCTAGACAATGAAAACTACCAACAGAGTTAATGCAAATCTCAGTTCCAGAATCGCAACCATCTTGATTGACTAAACATTCATTGATGTCTATACAGGACCTAAAATCCTGCGCTAGTGTGTATCCACTCCGACAGGAACAGAGAAAACTGCCATCCAGATTCTGGCAGAAATCAACACAGCCGCCATTGTTAATTCCGCATTCATCAACATCTGTGATAAAAGAAAAAGCTGGGGTCAAAGGGTGGCGTAGCTGTGTGCATTTGCACAAGATCTACATGTACATACGGCATCAAAACGCTCCCTAACTTTTTCAGATAGCAACGTAGCTGAGCTGGTGCCCCTGGGTGGTATCATTATTTATTAAAACACTAGCAGACCAACTTAAGGGGGAAATTTATACTGTGGCTGCAACTTTACCAAACTAGAGTTTGTTATGGTCTGTTATAATGAATCCTGTCCTGAGTGTGACCGAAACATTGATGGATGGTTCTGTGGCAATAAGCCTGCCATCTGTGAGTGATTGCTTAAAGACACTTCAACTTTTTAAGTGTAGGGGAGCTATTTTTGATTGTGTGGTCTAACTCACCAGTGCATGTCCGCGTGTCAGGCTCATACACGCGTCCTTCTGCGCAAAACCGAGAACCATCGGGATTGGGAGTCGCATCATCTAAAATTTGGTAAAATTGGATACAGGTGGCATCAAACAATAGGGTTTATCGCAGTATCACTATGATTATCAGCATACATAATGCAGCTGGAAAGCTGAGATTGAGGGGCTCCGTAGTTACAGTTGAATCACAAGTATAATGGTGATATCACTCACTATCAACACCATCTGGTATATAAGGTCAATATAATCCTTTTTCCAGCTGGATAAGCTATACACCAGAAGGCATACCTGTGGCTATATTCATGCAGGTGTATGAGCCAATTGTGTTTATACAGATCAGGTGATCTGCGCAGACTCTTTTACTGAAGTCACATTCATCTATGTCAATGCATGTCTTATTGTCTCTAGCAATTTCATAACCATTTTTCAAGCAGGCACAGTAGTAGCTGCCAGCTGTATTGATGCAGTCATCTAGACATCCTCCATTCGATTTCAGACACTCATTATCGTCTGCAATCACATTTGATTTCAAACTAAGATAATTGGGCAGCAAACCACTTAAACAGATTTGCGGCATCTAAGTTGAAGAGTTCGCACCTTTTAAGTTTTGAATCCACACCTCTGAGCAGGTTAAACTATGCCTTGTGAACACAACTGACACTATAAAATACAATTACACATCACAGACTGGACAGTTGCAGCTCGTTAAGATAAAACATTAAGGGTTGTCCACAAAACCAGCTATGTACAATAAAGGACAGAAAACTTTTTGAATTGTCTCATAACTGGCGGGTGAGTCTGGAGGGTGAGTCTGGTGGGTGAGTCTGGCGGGGTGAGTCTGGCGGGGTGAGTCTGGCGCTTAGATTGATTTCATTCTATGTGGATGACATTGATTTTAAGATGGTCTAGGAGGGAAAATATGGCAATAGGAGAAATTCATCAATAAACAAACGAAATCAAACATGGTCAGGTCAAATACCAATAATTTTGCAAGCAGTGGATGCGTGAAATACTTAGGAGAGACGAAGTTAGTGCGTGATCTAGACTGTCCCAGGTGTTTGAAGTGTAAATGGGCCACACTTACCCATAGAGCTGGGGACATTTTTATAGACCTACCTACACAGCTGACTCTGGATTCGTCGAGAGTAAGGCCGGTTGGGCAATCACAGTAGAAGCTGCCAATTGTATTGATACAGGTATGAGAACACGGATTAGTCTCGCATTCATTCTCATCTGCAATGTTAGAGAAATTAAATCTTCTTTACTGACTGAAGCAAACCAAGTAGTTACACCCCTCTAAGGACTTACTAAAGTACAGTAGTGAAGCTATCCTTTACATTGAAAGATCCACTGTGGAAAAGGTAGGAGCACCTAGCTGAAAATACAGCCTGTGATTTTCACCCAAAACAGTATTAAATGCTGGCACTAGCCCCTTGTTCTAGGGGCGTGAAGCAGGACCATTTCTGATAACATTTGTATTGCGTAACAATAGAGGGAAACATGGGTGACTCTACTGACAGACAATCATCCAGCAATCCATTACAGATTATTCCAGATACAGGTCAACAATCCTCTACTGGCAGGTAACAACGGGGAAAAGTAGTTATAAGGGGTCAAGAGACCAGGTGGCCTGGTCCACCATCCGAAGTGGGCGTCTCAACCAAAGCATAGCTAGAGGTGTCAATTTGCCAATGAGGGTCAAGAGCCTTGACCTTACCATGATAGGCTGGCCCCATGTCTCCTTTGAGTCCAGAAGGACCTTGAGGGCCAGTGATTCCTGGAGCACCTTGGAGTCCGGTGTCACCTCTCTCTCCAGTCATTCCGGTAGCACCTGTGTCGCCTGCCCCACCACTAGCGCCTGTTGGTCCAGGCAGTCCGGGTTTGCCTGGTTCACCCTGGATGGATAGACCAGGGTCTCCTCTAGGACCTAAATTCAAAGAATCATCAATAACTGGTGCCAACAGTTTTCAAGACTAGAATCAATCAGCAGATTGAATGAATCCATCATTTTGAGATTGAGCTGCATAAAAACAGTCAGAAGCAACATCAAATAAGGGACAATAAATCAGCAATAAGGAGGGATGAAATTAATCACCCGAGAAGTAAAAATACAAGTGTCATGATCACATGAATGGCAATGTTTTCACAATAGGCCATGGCTTTTGAAGCCCTATTTAGCTGAAGTGTCAGTAGTATCATAGCGATTGGATCCTCTTTAGAGAATGTACATTGGTGGTCCAGCCATTATGAGCATTTTATCTCCCCCTGTCTCAAGTTGGGTTGGAGATTGGTTCTCATACTCAACATACCTGTAGAGCCTGTAGAACCAGTGAGGCCCGTCGCCCCTTGAGCGCCAGTTGAACCAATCTCTCCTCTTTCACCAGTTGCCCCAGAAGCACCAACAGCGCCAGAAGCGCCTTGGGGGCCAATGGCCCCAATTGCGCCCACCTGCCCTGGAACGCCATCTTTTCCATCTCGGCCTACAGGAAAGGGTATTGTATCATAGAAAAATGAAATTTGGATGAGATTAGACCCTCGTCTTTCAATGAGGAAGTTAATAAAGCCAGTTCCGGTGTAATGGAAATAAATGTGGCTCCATCATTACGATTTACTGATTTACCATGTAATATACAGATAATTATCTTAGTATTCAGAGTATGAGGCACTGATTACTGACTAGTGTTCCTTTTGTCCAGGTATACCAATTAGCTAATATTATGGAAGCAGTCTGAAAAGGCATGATGCAGAAACGATGCGTTTTCGGAGGTGTACAATTTCCAGAATCTATGGAATGAAATTGGAAGATTGTGCCTCAGAATAAATAGCCTAGTGAAGCTTTTGTCATTTATTTTCTTACATCCATTCCCTCACTCATCAGGAATAACCTGGGAATATCACTGGTGCTAAAATTTTCCCAATAACGTTCGACTGAAGAAATTTGGAGTCATAATCCTAAAGAAAGCATCAGATGCGCACTTGTCCATAAAAAGCAAAAACAGACACGACAAATATGTATAAAGTAATCTTTACTCATAGAGTTATCCTCCCTCTAGATGGCAGCCCTATGCTTTTACTACTGGGGCCGTCAAGTCAGTGTTAGAAGAGGTGGGGGGGGGAGGTAACCCAGCTGAAAAAAAGCACAGATGTGGGGTCACTTCCCGGTGCTGCCGTGATACTGATACTTACTTGATACTGTAAGCCTTAAGCAAGCCGCACAAACACCCACTCTGCTAGCTTAGCTCGGATCACCACAGTAAAAATGAGGAAAGTGCCAACTAGGGGATAATAGTTCAAATCACTCCAGGCTGTTGAAGATCCACCAAGATGTTTTAGGTTGACTGACCCTCAATCAGCAGCCTGAGGGAGGTAACCACCTCCGTACCAGCCCACGACACCATGATACTGAGAAACTTGCTTTAGGCAGTAACACCTCATCATCATCAGAGGTGGAGTTGTGTCTTTGTTACTTACCAGGGACACCTGGGTATCCGTTATAGCCAGGGACACCCTGGGGTCCTTGCATGCCAGGTAGACCGGCGACTCCCTGCACACCTGGTGGGCCCATTATCATCCATACTGGGCGACTGGCAGTGGTTGATGGTCCGGTCGCAGCCACTGTGGTAGGCATTGCTGTAGTGACCGGCTGTGTTACAGGTAGAATAAATAAAGCACAGTCCTCATCAAACTCTCCATCACCATCCGCATCTATAACCATATCTCACGGTTTAGTTACTAGGAACATATACCACCCATGATAGATCAACTCAGTCTGTAACATTAACAGCTCCGTTGGTACCAGTGGGAGACAACTTCAAAAGCTGTGCCGGGCTCTATCAATATAGCACGCTGGAACTTTTGACTCTGGATAGGGAGGATAGCTCTATGACTGGATGGTCCCTAGTCCCCTACTAAAGTGATGTTTGCCAAAAACACACCATTAATATTGGGTGGAAAAACAAATTCTCGATAGTTTGTATGTAATCAGCATGAATAGTGCATTGCGCATCAATGTTGCCACTCCCAGTGGTACGACGAATACTAGATCCAGGGTATGAGCAGTTGACTCTGTTATCTGGCCTGCGTCATAATTTGATCCCAGTGACACAAAGGTCAGCAGTCAGCATTACAATAATCAGTCACAGCTGCGAAGTTGCAAATAGCTATATCAGGCGGCTATGACAGGCGCACAGACTCCCCCCCTAATCGGACAACCAGGGATAAGAACATCAGGAAGTCAGAATTATATGCAATATCCCTTATCAAAATGATGAACAATACATTAGATGATTAGATGACTATCAGTTAATCGCTGCCAAAATGCTATGAAAGGTATTGCAATCCGTTGAATCTACCCACATGCGAACTATATGTGGACAACATCACAAACAACATGCAAAGAAATCTAAACTCAATTTTTCTTTTGTGTTTTTGTAACGAGAGTTAGAAATCGATGTATGGTGACTCATGCCCCCAAACCAATGTTGTGAAAGGAGGAAATTACCTCGGGATTCCATGCTGCAAATTTCCTCATCTATCTTTCCATCGCAATCATTATCTACCCGATCTCCAGGCAGGCTAGGGGTTCTCTCACAAGGCTGTAGTACAACAATGATACCATAAGCCCAATTAAGGTATTGTAGTTCAGTGGTTAAAGCACTCGCCAATGGCACTTGCTGTCCTTGGGATATTAAAAAACTTTCTTCGTTCATCTAGCAGGAATTAGATACTCGACTGTCCACAGAGCTGGAGAAGGTTAAGTCAGTGAAAAAGAGGAGTGGCACTCCATCCCACTTATACCTTTTCCGGTCCAAGTTGACTCTCCATTTCCCTACACAGCCGCACTCTACCTAGTCAGCTATGACCTATTTTTCAGCAACTAATTCAATCCTGATACTATGTCACAATAATGGAAATAAAGTTTGACATATCACCACTAAGCAGTGAGAACTCACAGCATTAATGCTAGACAGTCTCATGCCAGCTGGAAAACCATAGCTCTCTTTATCAGCATTTCCATACACAATGACACTGAATGTAACTGTGGGGTCGATATGCTGAAGTGTGTGTACGCCTGAGGAGATCAGGAATGATGTACCACTAATCTCCTCTCCAGGTACGTCGAACCAGGTGGTGAACAGGTCCGGTAGATACTACAAGGCAAAAGAACTGGTAGGAGAGAACAACTCCATAACACAACAACTGTGTCCGTTTATGCCTATGCTAAGCCACTTAACACTAGTAGCTTAGGTCGATCAGCTTGAAAGTCCAACAATAATGAAGTACGAGTAGCAGGTATTTTCCTTGGCATAGAAGAAACTCACCTTCCCATCATACAGAAGGCCACTGATTTGTCCAGTTGAAATGGCGATCACCACGTAGTTGTGATATTCCTGATCAGCCATGTCTGAATTGGCAACAGTAGAAAATGTATATGCATTATCCCACTGTTCCCTGGCAGGAAGGACAATCATAGTGGGATCTCCGATCTCCATAGAATTTTGTTGGCTCTGCGATATCTACAAAACCAGCGGCCAATATGGTCACATCAACTTTCCAAAAGTTCATACCGATTTGGAGAAGTCAGGTGTTGGGAGGATAAATCGTTGGGCACAGAAGCTGAGATCAAAACACATTATTGTGGCCGGGATATTAGATGAAAACATCGAGAGGATACCTCTATGGATGGGAACGCTCTGTACCTGTGTAACAAGTATAGGGTTGCTGGCACTGATTTTTGCATATGTAGTGGAAGAGAAAATTATTGTTACGGATTCCCCAGCCTGAAGTACAGCAGGTGATCTGCCTGTCACTTTAACCTCCGTATCATCCTCACTAGCCAGTACATAGAAGAAATCTCCAGTTGAACGAGCTGTATAACAAAAAAAAGGTTGGAAAAAGACAAAACCACAGCGCAAACCTTTATCACCGGATAGCTCAGTGATAAAGGCTCACAACCGTGAGAGTCTGGGTTCGAATATCAGTAATGGCCGGCTCCCATTACGAGTATGAGCTCCTCACTTTAATTCCAGTTCAATCTTAAAAGCCTCACTATGAGGTGGAGCAATGTACTGACCCGATCTCGGTGCTCCATGCTAAGCCGTAACTGGTTGAGTAACAAGCTAATTCGTCAGCTTCACCACATTGGTAAAACCATCATACAATAAAAAAGGTCAAACCAGCAAAAGACTTTTCGCAAATTGATAGTTAGCTCTCACATTTAGTTTAAAGAACCTACCTGGTATGGGGACTGTGTAGTACTGTTTACCCCAGCTCATTACTGGAGGCAGCATTGCCACAAGGTGATCCCGCGAACTTCCAGATCCCACCGCTGTTCTGACATTACCGCTCAAAACACCAATCTTCTTGGTAGATCTAATGTATGTGCCAGTTAGATCACCTATTTATGTAAAAACGACTATAGTGTCAGCATTGTGTAAATGACTCATACCATACTCCCAGCGCAGCAGTAAATAGTAAACTGACTCTATACATGTACTTCATTGATGCTACTATACAATGTGATCATTTAGCGAAGAAAGGAAAATGAGTACGGTATCTTTGTAGACAACCTTTGTAAACTTGCCCTGAGATTGGAGCTGTACTGTACTGAATCTGTCCATTACAACAGTTAGAGTGCTGTTGTTGCCATATATCTCTCCATTGAACTCTACGTTGATGGTGCCTCGATGATTGAAGACTGGGAAATGGATTTCTACCATTGTACCATCAGCAGTCCCAACGATTCCCAACTGGCATTTCGACCAAACATCGGAATTGGGCCAGTGCGTAACTGAAATTAAAAATTGCAGTTTATGATGTAAATACAACAGTTTGTTGAGGTGAAAAACCAATGGGTACTAAAAATGTGAAAAAAGAACCATGTCCATTTATTATGCGCGAATCGTTTGGTCCCTTGAAATGCGGTAGCTGCAAAGGTTCCTGCCTAGACTACGCAAAGCCAAATTATTTCGAAAGCGTTTAAACAAACCTGCATAGTATTCATTCCCTAGGACATCAGTTGGGAAAGCTAGGAAGGCATCAGCAGAATAGAGCTCTTTGTTGACACCATAGACAACCACATCTTCATCAGCAGTTATAAACAGTGCCTTGCTAGTCTGACCAGTGCCGGACTCCCGAAATGTGTAAGGCACGAACAACTTCCGTACCTCCCCAAAGGGTACCTACACAACAAAGGTCAATCTCCAAACTAATGTATGCTGCATGAAGCCTAATTACAGTGTGGACTGTGGACAATCATTCTAAATTATAGAAAGAAACATTTCACCAGTCTTTTCATTAAAACTCACCTGGTCTCGCTGGAACACGCTTGGCTCGAACCATCTGGGACTCTCAATTTGAATATATGCCATTGAAGCTCGTGATGGTGTTAGATAAATTTCCAGAGGGAAAAATCTTGGTGATGAGACCAAGTTCTCCATGAAAAATAAGATGAACTGCCTTCCTCCACTGTCAGGTGCACCTAATAACAGCGAATATTTGTGAATAATGGCAATGGCTGAGGTACTTTCTGAAACAATACTGAGACACTGAGCATTGATACTTACCTTCTGTATAATCTCTGTTTATGGCACAGTCCTCATCCGCCTCCCCATCCCCATCAGTGTCAATGCCAGAATGATCACCAACACAAAGCTCCTCATCAATTAAACCATCGCAATCATTGTCAATGCCATCTCCAAAGGTCGATGCAGTGGTGACACAGGGCTACAAGTAAGGGGTGGCGGGATAGCTCAGTGGTAGAGCGCTGGACTTGGAACCATGAGAAACTGGGTCCGAATACAGGCCATGTTGGGCCACTATGGTGAGCATAAGCTCCTCACATTAATCTTAGTCCATATCGCTCCAACAAGCCACAAGCTTGGAACATTCGTTAAATATGATGGGCATGTAAGTGTCCGGGTGAGAGAAGAAAAGCGTGTACCAATACCCAGTGGGCCCAATACCCAGTTCAAATGAAAACTTATAGATATAGCCCTATCCAATGCGCATCCTTAGAGCCCTCGGTGACGCACTTTTCAGACCGTTGACACAACAGAATTGGCCTCAATATAGGAAATCAACCCAGAGCTGTTGGTGTTTGCATTGATTTCTTGGCTTACGGGCTGTTTGGAAAATCCTCTTGCGGGTGCACACTAGTAGGTTACACAAGTCTATCTAAAGAAAATGTGCAACAAAAATATAGAAATAGGGTTTCAGAGTTCAGTTTTTCACCTCTGACAGCGAGCGGTAGTGTCATTATTGCACAATTATAGAGGCCCAAACGCAATGGCCTCTATTTAGAGCTAGTGAAAACTGGCAAAGCACTTCTTATAACTTCAACTTTCTCCAATATTACGTTCAATTTTGAGTTCTACCCGATGTTATGAGCGAGTAAAGATCATTAGGTTACTAAGTTTTAGTAATTAGATCCCATTTTCTTTCTATTTGGACCATTCGGGTCATTCGAGTGACCGATATTTGATTTGTGGGAAAAGACCACTTGCTATCGCTGCAATGAATACGGAGTTACCTCCCTTTAAGAACGGGGAACACAACTCCAAAAGTGCGTCTGCCAAAGATCGTTTCATAACCCCTTTAATTTAAAAAGCATACTCAAACCCACCCCATATGAATTGGGATCAAATGAATTCATGCTTCACAGAATGGATGCAATACCTGGTTGATTGGGGCAAGGCGCATTCCAATCTGGAAAGAATAGCTCTCCTTATTTGCTGTTCCATACACAATACCTCCAAACCTGGCGATCGGAGAGATATGCCGCATGCTATGAGCCCCATCAGTTATGGGTACATGAGTCCCAACAAGAACTGTGCCTAAAGAATCGATTGCACAAAATAATACGTGTAGCGTATAATGTATACATTGTAGGAAGAAGATAACAGCAGAATAACTACATAAACTCATTCACAATCACAACCAGACCGCTTCGCCATGGGATGTATGCGGTCCTCGATTATCAGGGTACCTACCAGGTATTGGAATCCACACAGGGTTCAACAAGGAAAAATAACTTCCATCGAACATCAGTCCTTCTACCTCATCATACTTTGCAATGCATACCAACCAATTTTCATAGAAACCTATAAAGGTAAAGGCATTTAAAACAAAAATTGAGTGTCCAAACGAGTGCAACATGATGCAAACAGTTACTAACCTCCTCGGGATAATTGTGGTGTGCTGAATACATATTCAGAAAGATATTGAGGTGTAGCCGTAACTATGATCATTGTAGGGTCACCAAACTCCTCATTGGACTGTTGACTCTGAGAAATCTGCACGACCATCACTGGCTGTGATGATGTCACTGTAGTCGTACTATTACTTGCTATATCTACTTCCAAGTAATTGCTCACATTGGCAAGAAAGTAGTATTGTGTCATTTCTCCATAGGTTTCAACTGTGATATCAGTGTTTGGCAGAGATGACACCACTCTCAGTTTGTCACCAATGGTTCGTCCAGGAATGGGCATGATGGGAAATTCTTTTCCATATGCATTCACAGGCGGAAGCTGAACAGCCAAATGATCTCTCGACGACTGGGCATCACCAACCCAAGTCCTAACATTTCCTGAAAAGGCAGCTACTGGCATGGAGCTGACAATACGAGTTCCTGTCAGATCTGCCTGATCATAAGAAGCACACTGAAAACTCTGAAATGCTTGAAGTGTTATATTGATCACATCGTTGTTGGTGAAAACCCTGTTTAGAAACTCAATCCGTAGAGGTATGCGACCGGCTCCATCAGGGAAGATGATCGAAAGTTCAGTGTTGTCGTATTTCGATGCTAGAGCGAAGACGGTGAATGAGTGTGTTGGGCTATATGATACTGTGATATATTCATACCCAATAACATCAGTGGGATAGAGGAGAAACCCATCGGTAGAGAATTGTTCCTTGTTAAGTCCATAGATGGCAATGTCATTATCTGCGTGTACGTAGAGAACTTTATTTTCTATTCCAACCCAATTCAATCGAAGCTCATGAGGAATCTCGATCTTTTCAACTTGACCAGATACTACAGACACTGTGATATCTACTGCAGGAGTTAGAAGCTTTGGGGTCCTGATAGATACCATCACAGGAATAGTTCTTGGGGTTGTAATAAAGAGTTCTAGTGGAATGCTTAAGGGATATTCAACATCGTTTCGCATGAACACTACAACAAATTCTCTGCCTAGGTTGTCTGCTCGGGCATCTGCAAAACAATAACCATTAGTATATAAGAATAGTCCTGTGTGCAGAACTGTACTAGGATGATGATCCTATAGAATCAATAGATATGTTGGATAACGGCAAAGTTTTGGAACAATGAAAGCCTGATTGATTTGGTGGCCAGTGGGTTCATCTTGAGCCCCACAGGTGGTTCATTTGCAATGCTAGTAATCAGCGATTGACTAAATTCGTACATATAGCTGAAGAGATATATCTATATCCGTCATACTTACCTAATGGATGTATCACTGCAAGGACTGCTATCACTAACATGGTCATCCATGTTGCTGCCGTGACAAACATGACAACAGTTTCACTAAAACACATGTTTTCAGGTTGGAGAATTATTCTGATTAAATAAATTACCGTGGAATAGGTTTATGTTTGCAACTTTTCCTGAGTGCATGGCATGCTGGGAGTTTGTCTTTATGAGGTTGAGTTTTGCCACATATTCTCATGCTTCCACATGGGATACATGCGCTTGAATGCAGCACTACTCCGTTGACAGCGTGCACTGTGCCAAGTATAAGAGCCAACTTACCCAGGCAGTGATGATATCCCAAGTTGCCCGGGTCAGCGCTCTGTCGCCTCTTGCTCCACTGACAGCGATTAGAATTGTGGCGAGGCATCATCGATATTTTTCCCATTGAAAGTGAATCCAATGAAGCTTGAAATGCTTTATTTCCAATAATGAATCAGAGGATATCATCAGACCTGGGCTGCTATTTGTAGCGTTAAAATCAATAAGTGTGGCTGCAAAGAATAGATTCACGCAAGCTAATAAATGTAAGATTATTAGGTTGGCTGCTAGCTGTATCTCTATAGTGATTGCTGCACTGAGCTTTAAATCAATCACAACCTGGGTTCATGAAAGATAAAAATGTTTATGTGCTTGTAAAGAAATTTGTCATGCATTTCCGCACTGATGAACATAAAATGTTCTATTGCACCGAAGTCGGCGTGATGGTTTTCGTCCATTCATTATAAGAGATATCACAACCAGAGACTGAAGCGATTTTACTTTGGCAACAATAGCGCCGGGACCAGATCGCACTATTAGCACTACGCACACAACTTCACTCTGCACTACGCAAACGACAAGTCAAAAACTAAAATGTAAAGTGCTTGTATCAAACACACTACCATTTGCTTTAGCTTCGAAATTGGCTTACTCCAAGGTTGATCGAATTCAAAATTGACAGCTGTTGTCTGCTCTGCACCCACTAATGACCGAGAGGTGGCAGTACTTACAGTACAGTGCAACCCTAAAACTGTGAGTGTCAGGCACTTACTAACTGAATGGCTGACTGACTCAGTGAATGAGTGATTGCTGAGTCGGTGTCTTACTCTTAACATGGCCATGAGTCACTCGCCCGGTCATTGTTGCATTACATTTTCACTTTATACTTACAGAACCCGGACTCACTCCCAGTCACACAGTCAGACAATAGCAATCACACCATCATCTATCCATGAATTATTTTATGAGATTATGATATGAGAAGTAATACTAAAAGTATGAGTCAGGATGACTATGACGAGTGTCAGTATGACTTATTGAATATAAGTATGAGTACGAGCACGAGCACGAGTACGGGTACGAGCACGAGTACGGGTACGAGCACGAGTACGGGTACGAGCACGGGTACGAGCACGAGTACCGGTACGAGCACGAGTACCGGTACGAGCACGAGTACCGGTACGAGCACGAGTACCGGTACGAGCACGAGTACCGGTACGAGC
>Ga0224511_10000835_pt1 | contig 16591 bp, 7 predicted proteins | sample SF_May12_sed_USG_2_FD_169988 | JGI IMG/M metagenome (GOLD analysis project Ga0224511, IMG submission 169988) | Sediment microbial communities from San Francisco Bay, California, United States - SF_May12_sed_USGS_8_1 | ecosystem: Environmental > Aquatic > Marine > Sediment | place: USA...
TATATATATGTATCGTAATTGATTATTACACATGCAGACCCCAGATATGTTGATCACACATACAATCTTCTTGTTGTAGGTAAATAACGACTGTGATAATTTTGAACAACAGATGATGCTACCCTGTATCTATGATTGTTACACCTCTGAGCCCGCCATGGATATTAGCTCATGTTTTGCCCAGTGTGGAGAAATATGTAATTATTAGATATTTCGATTGAATGTCCTTTAGTAACCTCAACATTAAGACTCACTCGAGGTCCCTAGTTGCCCATACCACTTGCCAGAAGCTAACGAAATTTAGACACACATTTGTGAAATTGATGAATTAGGTTTTCAGAGGTGAATAAGTGCATTACAATATCAGCCATAAGATATAATAAACCAAAATGCTATACCATCCTTACGTTTTTGCTGAGAGGACACCGCACGCACTCACGCACGCACGCACGCACGCACGCACGAATGCACACACGAATGCACACAGGGGCAGTTAGTAGTACAGAAGGCGCCTTAAATAAAAAACACGCCTACAACGGTGATTTTCAAAATACGGAAGTTTTCATAGGTGGGCGAATTTCGGACTGGGAATGAAAAGATAGCTCTGTAACCTTTGCTAAAACCTGGATCTTCAGTTTGTAATAGAAGATTCAGTGAACAGATAATTAGGGAGACCCAAGGTTACAAGAAAACCGATACCATGCACTCGGCAGGCCCAAACTGCTTCTCTGACTACAAGGGAAAACATTGTAACGCCTTATGCATCTCCGTCACAGAACAGAAATCGTCATTGCAACTTTCATTACACCCAATCTTCTCCAGGAGAACAGAAAAACTTATCAGTGCATGTGTTCTGGTTCCAGAAACAATGAAGCTAAAATAAGCAATACGATCCTATCCAGTTGCTCTGGGAGAAACCTACTCCAGATGGGGCAAGACTTCCTGTCCCGATAAATCCTCTCTAGTGTATAAAGGGTGAGTTTGTGGCACTTTCCATCACCATCGAGGCGAAGCGTTCCGCCAATTCCATCATGCAGCGAGGGACTCGGTATGCCCGATGTGTGGGGGCAGTGTGGCGGATCATGGGGAGTTGTCCTGAAGTATCCTCTGAAAGACTATTGCCTGACCAATGATATTCAGCTGATGACCTGCATATCGAGTAGTGGATACCTACCATGCACTATACGCAAAATCATAAAAAAGAATATATCCTATTTATAAACATTTTCTAAAAAGATGTTTCACTGTTAAAAAAACCTTTGGCAGCATTATTATAATTATGGCTGCTGTATAGGCAAGGCAATAATAGCACTGGTTTCGGATCTCAGCTGTCTCATTTACAGGGCATGCGGGTGCGAGCAGAAAATCTTCTCATGCACCCTGAAGAATCAGTAGGCCAAATTCTGCAAGCCCCTGACACTGGTCAGGATACGAAAGAAGAAGACTGATTAACACTGCAAGGATCAGTATAAAAACACTACATCGAAAACCACCTTCAGTGTACCAGGTCACTATTATAAAAGTTCTGTAAGCGCTCTATCCTTTAAAGGAAGTTCAAACCCCTGTCCGAGTTCAAGTTTTAATCATGCCGGGCTCCCGCTGTGAAAGTGAGAGCCCGTTACATCATTTTCTAGAGTTGGGGCCTGATATAAGTAAGATACTCAATACAAGGCGTCTCTACTCGCCAGGTAGCTGAGGGGGTAGCAACCAAAAGAGGTTGTGACTACTAATTGCTCAGTAACAGGAGAGAACACTGCAGGGTCCATTGTGTCATCATGGTCTGGTGAGTTAGGGAAAGTGTGATAAAGTGTGTTAAAGATGGCATCTCATGCCTGGTGACAGCACTCGATTGTACCCTGAGGTGGTAGCCCTTCTCTCCCTGATTTAGAAACCGTGCTGCTTAGCCCACTGCGTGACGTCATAGTAGGTTTCAAATGAGCCATGATATCCCAGTAGGCGTAACCCAAAATCCTCGCGCATGATTGGTCAATCAATTTCAGGCAGGCATCTGATTGACCAGAAACTTTGTCATTGGGCAGAATATCAGTTCTAGCCAAAGTTGATATCCAGATCCTCTATATACTGTCCAAAACCTTCCCAGACATTATCTGGACGTTGATAATCTTGAACTTTCGTCAAACTTGCGCTAATTTCTCATTGGTCCATTTTGGGAGTCAAGGGTCAATCTGGCATGGCAACTATGTGTTAACCATGCTATAACATTTATACTCATGGTTGACACTACAACACATAGTCTTTAAGGATTGGACATTTTATTATTGGTACCACTGCTGAGAGATTCCACTTATTACACTAGATTCTATTCCTGACATACAACTCTGCACTCTTGAAATGCCACTCTTTCATGGTAGACAGTACACAGAAATCCTAAACCGTTCTGAGTACCAATAGTACCATACCAAAAACAATAACAAACCCAAGAGACAGGAGGGGGGTCCTTACAGTAGTACCTGTGACATAGTTTTATGGGCTATGATGGGCATGGCATGGGACAATGAAAATCTCACCGAGAAGATGTTGTAGTGATGCTATTGATCTGCTTCTTTCTGTGACTTTTGCAATTTATACTCATAAAATTCCAACACTTGAAAATCACCTGTGTTGGCAGTTCTTAATTCTTAAAAAAATACTAATGGACATTCTATGGAAATCATAATGACAACTATGACAACCTTACCCAGTAGCTTCCTTATTTGCGATCGGTCTTTGTTGTACTGCAACTGAGAAAAAGTTATTATTATAACAGTCTACCAGGTGTTGACAGTCAGTAGGTTGAGTCCAGCTGGTGGCCCTCATTGATTTTTGGCATATTTCTCAATTAAATGGTTAGTGAGCAGTTTCCCTAGCTTGCCATTCCTCCCGGTAGTTGTCCTCCCACTGGCTGGCTCGCTATAGGTGATGATAGCATAACCAGATAGGTCTGCGGTAGATCCCGGGTTGCAATCGCCTGCAAACTCTATTCAATCTAGTGCATACACCAGGGTGGTTACCCACCCAAGTTTGCATTCTTAGGCAAACTAAAGGTGGAGTTCAACTAACATCTTTGTTACATAGAGAGGGGAAAAAATATCTTCCCCTTTTTAAAACATATCAATTCAATGATGATAAATGTCTGTAAGCTCAGTTGAGTGATCATTCTAGTTTATATTATCTTTTGAACCCCTGTGTAATTGGAAACCCTGGGCTCTACCATAGACCCATTCCATTAGTTCCTTTAAAAAGACAGGCAATGAATAAGAAGCAATAATGACATAAGATCCTCTTATCTTAAATGGCTAGTCTCATTAAGCAATGGCTTGTTTTCAGGATATTCCATGGTTTGCGCCATAGAGTGACAGCATTCTATAGAGTTACAGTACTCCATAGAGTTACAGTACTCCATAGAGTTACAGTACTCCATAGAGTTACAGTACTCCATAGAGTTACAGTACTCCATAAAGTTACAGTACTCCATAGAGTTACAATACTCCATAGAGTTACAGTACTCCATAGAGTTACAGTACTCTATAGAGTTACAGTACTCCATAGAGTTTTAGTACTCCATAGAGTTACAGTACTCTATAGAGTTACAGCACTCTATAGTATGAGTGGGCCTCTTTTAGCTAATGACAAAGGAGAAAGCACCAATTGATGCACAAATTGAATCCTGGCCACCTGATCAAAAGTTGAATGTGCTATCAATTATAAGTCATCGCCTCTCTTCTGTATTATTCCTTATTCTTTAGTAAAAAGCTAAAGATTATCTGAAAAAAGTGATGCTCTATCTACACTATGCCCTGATGCTGGACAGAATACCAGAAGTCTGGGGTTTGCTATAGGAGTTGGTCAATCGTTACATCACTAAACATACAACTAACTATGCTGTACTACTCAAAGAATGATCGAAATACTGGACTAATTGAAGTATTCTATGGTTGGCAAGGTGCTTGGAACAGTGGTCCCCCAAATAAGGGTTCTCAAACCTAGCCAAAAGTTGCGACTTAAGAAGATTGTGCAAAATTTCTCAATCTCTTTTCTTCTTAATTTATATCTTGATCAAGGTCAGAGGTAACAGGTATGCCGAGACATCTACTCAAGGTTGTGAAAATATAGCATTGCAATATAGGGAAAGATAGAATTCCACCTTTAGTTTGTGTAAGAACATAATAGGTAGGTAATCTTCATGGTGTATGCATTAAGGTTTGATTTAGACAATTGCAAGCCCTTTACTCTATCACAGATCTATTCTGTCACTGTGATAAGATGACATTCTGTATCATGATTTGAGTATAATGTGGCTACGTGTTGGCATTTTATCTAAGAATTTTCATGAACATTAATGGGCATCACATTTTAAATTTGGGCATTATAAATAGCTAGCATAAAGATTATAACAAGAAAACAAAGTGGTTAGTGGTTAGTAGATAGCGGACTGGGCATTAAACCCGGGGTCCCTGGTTCAATTTCCAGTTCGGGCAGTAGAATGTCTTCGTGGATCCGCCAGGTTAGATACTTTTTTTCATCAGTTAAGGCACCACAAGCGGGTCACAGTGTGGCTCGGTTTTGTTTCGAGCTATGATTCACTGAGCTGTCCCACTATTCAATCAGAAAGCCTTTTCAGGCCTCAAGCCATGAAACCTCTGTTCAGACCATCTCTGTGAAAGGAACCATTGTGAAAGGTGAACAGGGAGATGCTGAGATCTCAAAGAGGACACAAATCCATATTAGAGATGCTTAGACATCTTACCAGGTCAGGAGTCGATCCCATCTGGGAGGCTATAGCTTCACCTGTAGTCTCTGATTGGTCAAGTTTGTCCTATCAAAGCTACACATTCCTCACTTGTTCCAATGCCAGTTGCCTTTCTATCCCACAATGGTGTCCATAACTTTTCACAGACTGTATACTGAGTATAGTGAACTGTGGGATAGTTAAGGTGTATGTAGCGTGGAGCATTGGGACCGGGCCAGTATCAATGCTCCATCTCAGAATGAGGTTCATTTCTTAAGCTAAGATGAATATGTAGAGCTCGCACTTGTGATGGGTACCTGGTGTGACTGGAGTTGGCACCAGATTCTCACGATCGTAAACCAGTATTTTACGCCGAGCTATCCCGCTATCCATCCTAACCTATCACATCCAGTCCAGCCACAGCCCGCCCAGCCCTTTCTCATCCCATCCCACTTCCGCCCGCCCCCGCCTATCCCATCTGCGATCCTAATCTGTTTACTCTGACTAGGTGCTCTACCTCATCTATAGCCATAGCTCTTGTCACAGCATTTAGTCACATATGGAATAGCAGCTCTTTGACCAATCTTGGAGGCCAAACCCAGCCACTGATGTGTCATCTATTAACTGAGGTGGTGGATCCATAAGTAGAGTAGTGGAGATCTGAACCTGTCTGATAACTTGACCACGCCAGGCTGTATTGCTACTTGCTCAGTCGTTGCACTATACATGTAAGCATGCACATATGGGCAGAAAACCTTCCATGGGCCAACACCTTTATGCAGTCCAAACATGTACAAGGGTCATTCAGAAAGTAATGCCTGTTCACTTAAAAACAAAGTTTTATGACTTTTAGTGGACTGATTTATTTTATTTCAATTTGCACCATATAATTGAGTAACAGACACATTTTATTTACATAACATTTAGGACATTTACTATAGGATACCTTTGTGTTAGCAAATTTATTGACCAACGAGCATAGCATAACCTCTCTAACATTTACTGGCTGATGGATTTACAGGCATATACAGCAGTTCAGTAATTCTCTTTACTGAAGCTTTAAGCATGCATTTTATTCTTTCATTTTCATTGAAAAATTTATCTTCATGTCACTGGAATGCAGATGACTGAATAATTGCAAAATTAGTAGCTCAACCATTGAGGTCCCTTCTTGTTGGTCGCTGGTATATCGCAATTTCCATATTATTGTTATCTCTAAGGAACCAAAAACGACTCTATTAGTCATTCACTCGTCTTTGCTAATGGAAGTAGGAGCAGTAAGATGAGACAACTCCAACAGGGCCTATATAGTGTAGTAAGGAAAACAATTGCAAGCCGCTTGCAGATAATATTCGTAGCTGTTACCTAAGTAATAGCAAGTAGCTAGCCCTGCAATACCCCTGTTTTGTTATCGGTCATCCATACAGCCTTTATCTATCTAAATCCATTGCAAGACTTCTAGCATGACATTGGCCTATAAAATGATCAACATAAAACTATACAGATTACATTATAGCTGGGCTAGCAAGAGTCTGTCGGTGCAATTCAGTGTAGATTTCCAAAGCATAGCAATAATTCACAGATGAATGCTTCTAAAAATGAACACATCTACCAGGCTACACTAATGGGCAAAAGGACAATTATAGACCACCTGCTGGTCGATTTATCCAACCTATTGAAAGTCGAGCAATGACCTATACCACCAGCCCAACCCTAAACCTATCACAATTACACCTATCTGACACACAGAATCAGACTCTCTGCCACCACCAGTTAAGCTTAGTGCTCGTGATGGAGCTCACGGCACTGCGCTTTGGGCTTCAGCCCGATGTTTGCGGCCCTTTAGCTAGTTTTATATACTTTGGTGCACTGCGTGACATTTACGGGCCTTTAAATCTATAGATTCAAACCAGCTCCAGTGCTGCACTGCTTTGATAGCCTAAACTCATTAGAAGTCTCAAGTGGCTTTGCACTATAGGATTTGGCAATCTGTCTTGGCTGGTTAATGAACCAGTACTTGTTAGATAATTATAATAGAAACACCAACACAAAGCTACCTGCTGTATGTAGCAGTAGCTCCCTCTGTAATGGGAAGGCTTGAAGAATGCAAGGAAATCTTCATAAACTCATTTTTTTAAATACAGCGATGTTGATTTACTTCAATTCAATGGACAAATGCAAGTGGAGTTTGGAATCGGTGTAATTGTGTTCTGCATGTAGGATGTAGACAGGGTTTGGTAGTATTACATAAGGTCTCGCTGATACATTTCAAGAGTACACGCATGCATTGAATGTAGATAATCTTACTTCACATTGTGTGTACTAAGTTTCCTAATGCATTTCCCTGAGAGCATTACTCTGCGAATCCGAATCCGGTTCAGCTACCCAGCCAGACACGCGTGGATTGTAAACAAAACTATACTCGCAGACTGCATAGACATTTGCGCTCAGACCTTTTCTTGTAGGAGGCTTAAGTGTATAGCGATATCAGAAACTTGGGGTGAAAGGAGTGATCCTTCATTGTTTTCTCTAAACTCATATATCATGTTATGTAAGATTAACGGATTTGCACACTGTCTGGAATCATGCAACTATTACTTTTGTGAACCGTGCAGCGTTCAGATTATACAGTCACTCGTTAGTAGTAAGTTCCATGGCGCATCAGACCCATAAATGCATGACATGACCAAATTGAGTCAGGAAAGCCCCGATTAGACTATTTGATTCATCATTGTGATGTTCCACTGTCAGGATTCCACTGCTGGACGTAGGTCTCCCTCTTGTTATACCACAGGCTTTTGCTCTCGGTTGTCTCAGGCCAGTTCTTTCCTTCATTGTCATGTTATATCATCCGTCCACCCCACCCGCATGACATTCGATTACAGGTGACCTTTATAAAAAATAATGTTATACTAATATCGTGTACCATCACACAAGAGTCACATACATTTCTTACCCAAGCTTACATAGAGCCCTTACAGGCCCTAACTTTGTTAATCTGTAACCAGATCCTGTGTAAATGGTGTTAACAACTAGAGTTATTAACTATCTGGTGCCAGATTTCAGCAATTGGTAATTAATGCTTGTGTTATTGCCTTAACACTATCTGTCTGGACTATGCTGCACTCAGCAAGATCTCTGACAAATATGATCTCCCTTACTATTTAGGACACGGGGTATGCTTTTCCCATATAAATGCATAAATAATTCGCGCGCATCACTGATCTTTGCTTCCGAGTGTGCTCTTCATTCTACCGACCATTTTTAATAACTCAATCTGGTCATAAGGTCAGAAGGTAATAACATGCAGCTTACTCATATCCTGATGATAGATATGCACTAGATCAGAGAACACGGCGGTTCCACATTGCCATTCAAACTTCACCGAGAAATCGAGCTCAGGTGCGGCGTGGCAGACTCGGCTGCAATGCACAATCAGACACTTAGCCTCATGCATTAGATCTTTGTTGTTATATAGAAATGCAGCATTCTGTTGGTCCCTCCCAAATCGGCGATTACTGCAATTATATATTCCGCATGGACATGAACTTTACTATATCTGAAAATAGGGAAATTACTGATTGTTTACAAAGGGTTGAGAATAATTATCACAGGCACCTGATACCATAACGAAGCTTAATAGCTGATACATCGGTGGCTTTATCTTCAGTAAAAGCACAACATTACAGAAGTCAAGACCCCGAGGTCCACGAATACCCATGAATGATGTGAAATTAAACAATGAGAGAGCTCTCCTTTCCATTATTGTATAATGCACTGATCATTATATAAGTGCTAATTTATAGGTATTCATACTATAACTGATCTAGATGATCAAGGCAGCCCATGACAGCCCTCCGGTACCTCCATCTGTGGGTGGCAGGATCGCAGGTAATATTTCCTAAATTACTGAGATGATCTTGCTTTACATGGATGGCCATCAGCTTGTTTTCAGGGCGGGCCATAATTTGCCCCCAGAGACTTGATACTTGTTGGTACAGGTAGGCTCCCTAACAGCTACATTTGCATATGGCCATCAAATGGCTGGGGAGAGCCTTTACATTGGATATATTACATATGAGCTCAATACCATGCTTGGGTCCTATCGATACACAATGACCTTGTATAGTATAAGCCATTGCTTTTGTATTCTGAGGAGTCTCCATCATCATAGATTAGTAACCATGCTGCTTTCTATAGCCCACACTGTTCTTGCTCCTGGTTTAGACCCAAATTTGAAAACCAAACTGAGAATGAAAGTTGATTGTGTTTTTATTTATGCTTATCGAAAGTACAACCCATGAAGTGAAATGGCAGTAAGCGGGTATAGTCCCGCTATCGATACACCATTAATAGGCGTCAGCTAAAAAAGTGATATTGACAAGGAGTATTGGCTTCCAGGCTAGGTCAGTATATATACCACTCATGGCCTCCTTATAGATTCCTTGTCACTGAGGTCATCAGCGGTCTCCTTTTACCCCAAGCTGCCAGCCCTACAGCTTCATATCATAATTCCATAAGCAGAAATTAAAATAATGCTATTATTTACACACAGTCTTAGAAACCCGGCAAACAACAAGCTCGGATATCATTACTGGACATAATAATGAGCGCGAATCCTCAAATCTGATTGGCTTATAGAGAAACATAGCTCCTTATATAGATAGCACATTATGCGATGCCGCCAAGAGCTTACTCTCTAGTGTGTAGCTAGGACTAGCGGCAAGTAGCAGCATACTGAAATCGGCTTCACCCTTTCACCAGCCAGGTGAGTTGATTCTCATATAAAGGGGGGGCAGTCATTCATCTGTCATAGCGGTTCCTTTTGATGCGGGCTTGACAAGGGCGTACAAAAATGAGGCATCAAATAGTTTAATGATGAGTAGAACTTCTGAACACCTGACTTGATACATCAATAACACCCATTAAGTGAATATAATGGTGATGATGGCGGTATGATGTTGCCAAGATCGATTTATCTTCTAGCAACTGATGGTCTGGTTCACACTCTACGGAGTAATTTCTACATGTATCCAGTGGTATCTTATCGCTTTTTACATGAGTATAATTTTTATTGTCACAATTAAATATGTGTTTGTGTATTGTGCACGGGATTTATATTATGACATATCCTGAACTATTACATTACTGTATCAGTCCATGCATTCAAGAATCAGACACTGAGAACTTTGTGGCATGTTTCAGGCACGCAGCATCTGTTCGTACAAGGTGCAGCATTTTCCAGCAGAAACAAAGCTAATGTTTCATCTACACAAATTTGTCTTTGAGAGAATAGTGGGACCTTAGGTGGGCTCCGAGTACCAAAAGTGTGAGGGAAATCATATAATTCCATCAAAGCAGAGCATTTAATGATTAGATGCGTACCAGTTTGCGAATCACCAACTATATATTGGTTCAAATACACATATGCATGTACATATAGGTTTGGGAATAATCAAGCTCTTACTAAGGATACTTCTTGTGCATGTCATGACTAAACATATCCCTGTGACTATTTCTATCATATCTCTTCATGCCTATTGTCACTGAGGCTTGACATTACAGGCACCTATTGAACAGAAAATACCTGCAACACTACCTGATAACTGCAGAATTAGATCACTTCAATTTAGCTCTCAATACGTTGTTGATTGATATTACCTTAGCCGCTCATCTCTCATGGATATGCCTTCCCCAATATTTACACATGCAGTCGGCATCATACCATGGATGTATTCATGATGATTGCATAGAGTTACTACCGGCGTTTGGTATTTCTTTGATTTGCTCATTAGGAGAATTCGCAGCGGTGATAGACTTGTTTTATAGCTTATGAATGTTTACTGCCAGCTGACTACATTGAGAATGAGACTGTATAGCTTCTGGCCTATTCATACTATCCATCAAAACAGCAACTCCTCCATTTTGTTTTCTGCCGACAAATCGCTGCTAGTCTTTATCCTAGTCTCATCATTGTCCTCGAGCGCATGAATTTTGAAACATTTCTTTAAAATAATGTCCTAAATTTCTCCACAAAGTAGTGCAACGTTGATGCGAGATGTAGTTGTGGTGCTCATAGCAGCAAACAGGTCTGCAAATTTTACCTGGGGCTAGTTACCTGATTATCGGTCAATCCATTAATGAGTTTATGGAATTAATCTAGGAAGCACTGAGCTACATTCACTGTGTTTGATTGTAAAACAGCAGAAATGCTACTCTGAATGCAGTAGGTATTGCAAATGACAATAATGTAGTTTACGCAGACCCAGTCTAAAAGTACAGCATAGAAATAGCAAGAAAATTTGTAATAAACTTTGATCAATCCATTGCTCTTTGTAGATATAAAAAGCTGCATATTGATGCTCACAAATTGAATCGCATATATCGTATTATGATATTGTAGTATGTGACACTGGCCAGGAATTGTCTACTAGAGTATATTACTGCGCCCATATTGTGCCCCAACCTTTCCCATTATTGATCTAAAGTATGGTATACTATCTGGCTACCAATCAAATGGTAAAATTACTGACAGCTGCTGCCACTATCTGAATGCCAACCACTATATCCATACACCTCCAGGCCCTTCTACAAGCAGCTGTTTTGGAAAGTTTTGGAGCAATAATTAGTTTCTGAACCTGTGGCCTGCAGACTCACAATGTGATATGATTTAATGTGCACCTACTATAAGTTTCGTGTATTTGCGGCTGTGGGCTTCGATGGATGCAGTCCCACTAAGGCCCATCATTCCGCATAGACACATAATAAGCATAGATTTCAGTGGGTATTGTGATCAAGGTTAGCGGCACGCAGGTTTATCATTTGAAATAGTTCCATATGTATGAATAACGCTTTTAACAATGAAAGTAAGTTAATGTTAGAGTATGATAGTTCACCAGTTTCTGTTTAATATGTGGGAATAGGGGGAGTTCCAACATCTCAAAGGGTCATGCAGCGGTCATTGGATCTTGGTATGATGAACTTTTTAACTGTAAACCCATTTTCTAAATGAAAGATGCGCTTTCATCAAAAGAATGGAACACTTTATCATTTCTGTTTTGAATCCGCAGTTTTAACGGCTTTGTTGGTTGGACCTCGTACATTGCATATGTACATAGGTATTCCTGTAGGGTACACACATTGGAATACTGAGTCTAATTAACCCCTGACTATTGCAGAAACCATAGGGCAATAATGTTTGAGAACTGCATTACCAAAACACCCGCTTTGATTGGCTCCGAATGTATTGCAGATTAAATGCAGTGCATTATATAGTTTGAATGGATGCTATGAGAAGACAATTCTCAATGCTCCATTTTATGCTACTTGGTGAAACTAAATGATTACAGGCAGACTTTTCAATTGGGAGGGTGTCTATACTTCTATTAACTGCTAGGTTTCAGATTACAAAGTTGTTGAATTTTGTTATTTTCTTTGCAGGATGTCCGACACCGAGTGTGTGGAATCAGAGCCGCAAGTGGCCACCTCAGAGCCAACTGAGCCCGCGCCAGCAACTGAGTCATCCACAGAATCTAAATCAGTCACGTTCGATTCCAAAGACTTAACTTTCGATGAAGCCCAGAAGGAGATCGATGAGATAAAAGCTCGCGCCGGGGAAGCGAGGCAAAGTCTGCGAGCCTCCTCAGAATGCGGCACTACTAGCTCCGCTGGCAATTATAGCTTTGCTTCCAGCTACACACCGTCCGCCCCGAGCAACATGCTCTCTCACCTCAACAGCCACAGCGCTATGCTTCAGTACAAGGTTCAGACCGCTCGCAGTCTCGTCAGAAAGCAGGAAGACTTGCTGCGAAATCTCGCGAGAATGCGTGAGAATATGGAAAGAAGTGAAATTGAAATTATAAAGGCTTCAGATTTTTATACCAGCAGGCGACACTTCCCTAGGCGTACATACGAGCCGACGCCTCGTAAGGAAGTTGCTCCGGCTCCAGTCACTGAATCGGTTGATTTAGAAGTGGAACGTATGTCTGATATAGGAAGTCCTTGCTCGGCTCGCAAGTCAGCCGGTTTTACGTACACAGCACCCGCACCGGTTGTCGAGAGTGCCTCATACGAGCTAGATGAAGATTTCGAGCGAGAGATGGCAGCTATACGAAAGCGCGTCGCTGCTCTAGGCCGACAGGCAAATGAGGTGTCTAAACCGCGTCTATCATCGGATGATTACCTTTACGACACAAGTCTGACAAGCAGTTATCTTCGGGGTTATGGCGGTGACATCTACTCGAGGGCCGACACGAGTCGCTATGAGGTAAAACCGCAGATGTCACGAACCCCTTCTAGCAGCTATACCAACTATTTAATATCCCAGCTAGATGAATACCCATCCGCTGTGCACGCTGAACCCTACACCGCGTTCGACCCGTATGACACTTACATTGTTGGAGTAGATGCCTTTTAATGCAACTTACCTTGCACGACACCCAACCCTCACCTTTATCCTGTGATCGTGTCTCTAACTGCCAGTTCACTTCACACAGATCTGTCCACACGTTTAGTGGAGCTGACTGGTTGGTATGTGAGCGAATGTAGTGAGTAGTTCCCTAGCGGAGTGTACCCTTTCTTCCCCAATCAGGAGTGGATAACTTCCTCTAAGACATCAGCTAAGGATCAGCTTTCCTCTATCCGTGAGAAGCAGCGTTAACCCTGGTTACACTAACTTTTTCTATCTATTGTGCTAATACCTCGGCATTCTCTGATTAATATTTGTCACAGTCGACCTGATGAAAGCAGTGTACCAGGCTTTACCAAACGACTGCATAAACAATGTTCTGCTAAGCCAACTCTAGCTTAGCGGTAGATGGTTTACAGACCAAGTTTTATATTTTTCAGCGAAGCATGCAAAGGGTATCAACGCCAGAACCTGATCTACAAGTAGACACTAGTAGTGTAAAATCACTGCCTACAGAAGTTCAATGAAACGGTCCTCCGTTTGAGTTCACTCAGTTACAGGGATTGGTCTACGGACTGCCCTCATGTAGAGCCCAGGGATATAGCCCCCAAGATGGATAAAAAACATAGTGTTTATCCATCCATTGAGTGTCACCTGTGATTCAAGGGAGGGAAGGGAGAAAGTCGAGTCAAAATTGTACATAGTAGAAGTTGGCCGAACAATAAAATTCTAATAATGAACAGAAAAATTATCACAATTACATGTATCGAGCATTATTATCAATTAAAGATGTTTGTTCCACAGTCTGAGAATATTATAATGTAAATCAGTTGCTAATAAATCATTATACCTACATTACCCAAGCATCACTCTCTCATCATGCAAAAATCACAATGATTCATCAAGAGTTTTCTGCTGTTGTGAGCTTTGATTCATGCAATGTCATAATGCGGCGCGGTGTACATGACTTTAAGTGGAGAGTAAATATTTACAGCCAGAGAAAGAAATAAAACAGAAACTTTTCACTGAGAAAAAGCAGCAAACCATAAAAAATTCAATGAATTTTAATTCTGTCAGTGTTTACTTCTCAATAAAGTGCAACAAAAGGAGAAGCTATGCAGCGTCCGTCAGAAAAAATCGGCTAGTGTGGCAGTATCAGTCAGCCGTCAGTGTCTTTCAGGGATGCTAATTACAGGGAAAACCACGATTATGGTTATACAATGACCTTATGTCACACTCACACTAGGTCATATAAGATACAGATTTGCATGGTTGAGCCGGCAAAGAATTCTCTTGTGAGGTGAGCTTGACCCTCAATAGTGCATTGGATTGATAGTGTACCAGCCCACAATAAAGTATCAGCAGGTACTTTATTTGTGTCCTCAGCTAGCTACCAGAGCCCTTCAAGAAGAAGGGCTCTGGAGGGCTCTATTAGATCCCTTGGGTGGCTAACAACCATTTTGATTGGCCGGCTACTGAGCAGCCTATATTGATACATTTTCAGATGCACCTAACACAAAATGTCTTGAACTTTGCAATCCTGCTAGAAGTGGAGCAGGCTAGAGCCCTCACTAAAGGGCTCTGGAGCGGCTTATCAATTTTTACTTTTTCAGAGCCTTTCTGGGTACATAAAGCGTGAATGCGATTCCATTGAATTCGGCACTATTTTATGTAGCCCCAAAGCCACTGGGATTTCTGACTAAGTGCAAATCATAGACCCTTACGTAAAAACAACCTACGGTTCATTTGAAACATCATGATCAAATCAAATCAAATAATGTTATCATCAGGGAGAAAGGATAACTCTGTGGTGCCTTTTACTGAATGCTGTCGACTTGAAGTGGCAAGCAGAGAATCCTATGGTAAACGCAATCCTTCTATAGGAGCTTTTCAGTTTTCATCACATCAATAGACCAGCTATCGCTTGTATCAGTCCAGCGACTTACTGACAAAAAGTCCATTTTGTGACTTGTACACCACTGTCCTTCGCCCAACAGCCCAGTGTACATGCTATCAGCTAGAGCCTAGACCGTGAAATTCAAGAATGACTATCGACCATGTTTTTATGTTTATCTCATCAGCTTGACCTGTGGTGCCTAAGGTCAATGATGTCTGAACTCTAGTACTACATACAGGCAAAACATCACCACATCTTTGGCTAGGGTACTGATAAAATTAACCTATCACTATGCTCTTTGTAATCTTGGTAGCTTGACCTCTTCTTGCACTTGTGTTAGTTTTCAGTTGTCTTTCAGCTTTCTAAGCCATGGCATCAGCGATGAGATTTCAGGATAAAGTTGTAATAGTAACGGGAGGCTCTAAAGGGATCGGGGAGGGCTGTGTCCGAGTTTTCGGTAAGTAATTGGTTGGTATATGTGAATAGATTGCTGTACTATTCAGTTTATAGAGAGTGGAACAGCAAGATACCTCAATGACTAGAGCGCTCGGCTCTAGATGAAAATAATCCTGGGTTCAAGTCCTAGTGATGCTGAGCGCCTATTGTGAGGATGAGCTCCTCACATAATTCCAAGCTCTTACCGCTCCAACAAGCTGCAGGCGTATAAGATCCATTTAATAGAATGACCTAGTGCCTGAGTAGGAAGAAAATGTTTCTGCTTCATTCGGTTGTGGTGAAGCCTGGAGAACAGATTCGGAATACAGAGATGACTCTGTCACAGCAAATCTGTTTAAGATCCACCTCTTCGAGACAAATAGCTGAGTTCTTGGCAGCGAGTGATGTGTAAACAAATGGCTCATACTGACTGACCCTCAACTGGAAACCGTCTCCATACCACCCCATGCCATCGTGACAATGGCAGGTTATATGAGAAATCTGCCTTCAGCGAACCCCGTCATACAGCGCTCTGTGTGTATGTTATGTATACACATGTCTGCATGCATCTGCAATTGAAGTCTCTTGACAGTACAGCTCCATCCGCATGCAGTGTGCGCAATCAGGGGAGTGAAATCTGGGATTAAGACTATGCAAATAGAGAATATTGATAGGAAAGTGCCTGTCAAGGTACTTGTTAGGCATGACAGCCGAGGGTCATGCGATTGGCTGTTTGATTGTGTATTATATGTTTGCATGCATGGCTGCATGTGCACCAAGGAATAAATAGCCCAAAATAATCACAATAACATTACTGTCTGATCATATCAAAGTGCAATAGTAATTTGTAAATAGAAACCCCACCTTTTGGATCACAATATTTCTGTGGTTTGGACTTATGCAAAATGTTTTGTTCATCCCTCACTCCCTCAGTAGCTTACAGCTGCCCACTTTCTTTTCAACTGGTAGTTTGTTTCATCTTTAAATCTCATTCTACTTTTTGCAGCGAGAAATGGAGCAAAGGTAGCTTTCTGCGCCAGGGGAGGTAAACATTACAAATATTACATTGCATGTTGATTTATAGTACCGACTCGCCCTGTTCGCAGCTACAATAGTTTTCATG
>Ga0224511_10000836_pt1 | contig 16588 bp, 9 predicted proteins | sample SF_May12_sed_USG_2_FD_169988 | JGI IMG/M metagenome (GOLD analysis project Ga0224511, IMG submission 169988) | Sediment microbial communities from San Francisco Bay, California, United States - SF_May12_sed_USGS_8_1 | ecosystem: Environmental > Aquatic > Marine > Sediment | place: USA...
CACCCGCATCATCTCGCTGGCGCAACGCCGCTGGTCCTCGAATTCCCCTAGATGCTCGATCATGGAGTTGGAAAAGACTATATCAAAATGGTCGTCCGGATATCGGCTCATGTCCCGGGCGTCCCCGGCCACCGGCTCCAGCTGGGGTAGCCCGGAGGGATTGGCCAGAAGATTGTATAGGGTTATGGTAACGTTGGGCTCGTCCTTTAAAAACCCGGTCTTCTCCCAGAAATCGGCGGTGCCCCCCACGTCCAGGATTTTGATGGGGCGCTCCACCTTCCCCGCCAATTCCCGAAACAGGGAAAAACGCTTGCGCCTAAGCCTGGCCGCCAGGGAGTTGGACCGGCGATGGTCGAACAGTGATTTTATAATGTTCATGGCTACGGCTCATTGTGGCTTTTGAGAATATTATCACATGAAAAGGCTCTCATCGGTTCTCGTTGTCCTCCACTATCAGCCGTTGGAGCATGGCGGCGCTCTGGCTCCAGGAATATCGCTCCTGGACGATTTGCTTTATCCTGGCCAGGCGCTGGGGATCCTTGAAGCGCTCCCCCACTCCATCCACCAGCAATTGGGTCAGCTTCCCCTCGTTCTTCGGGTCAAAATGCCCCTCCCCGAAAAAACCATACTCCTCCATGGCAGTGGCGGATGAGCAGATGGTGGGGGTTTCCAGAGCTGCCGCCTCCAGCGGGGGGAGGCCGTATCCTTCGGCCATGGAGGGATAGACGAAAAGCTCCGCGGCTTGGAATAGTTGGATGATATTTTCTTCACCGATATGTTCCATCTGGACTATGGCCTGGGCGCACCCGGATGAAAGAGAGGCCATGGCCTGGTCATATTCAGGATAAGAGACCGATGCAAAACCCACCAGGACCAGCTTGTATCCCTGCCGCCACAGGCCGGAGGCCTCAAAGGCGCGTATAAGAAGATGATGGTTCTTCCTCGGCTCCACCCGGCTGATAAACAGAATATATTTCTCCAGTCCGAAGGCTCTTTGCACTGCCTGCCGCGCCTCCGGCCGCGACCTCGGGTTGAAGTAATGAGCGGGGATGGCGTTGGGGATTGTGTGGATTTCATCCTGGTCGATACCAAAACCGCTGGCTATCCTGGCTCTGGAATAGTCCGATACCGTGGTCAGGATATCCGCCCGTCTGGCCGACCAGCCAAACAACGCCCCGTTGATCAAACGGTAGGAGAGTGGGAACAACTCCGGGAATTCCTTGAAAAGAATATCGTGGATAGTGACTATATATCTGCACTTTTTGAAGGGGGGGATGACATATTGGAAATGGGCGTAATCGATCTTGTTGGCGGTGATGAGCCTGGGTATGTCCACCGCCAGGCGATAATAGCGGGAATGAGAGGTGTATTGAACGTAGTGGACCCGCTCCCCGACGGGAAATTCCTGTTTCAGGTTCTCGATATCATGGGCGGCCAGGAAGAACTCGATATCCTCGGCCTGCTGGATCATATGACCATATAGTCCCTTGATCACGGAGCGAACCCCGTGATAGCCGCCGTCGAATACGTGGCAGTCAACTAGCAGGCGGATAGGTTTTTTCATAAGCGCATCGACTACATGAGTCCGATCAGTTCGTCGAAGGAGACGGTATGGCGCCAGCCCAGGGTCTGGAGGGCTTTGGAGCAATCCCCCACCATGACGCACTCTTCCGCCGGGCGGAAGAACTCCTGATTCACCGCCACCATCATCTTTCCTGTGGATGTGTCATAGCCCTTCTCCTCCACTCCCCGCCCTTCCCATCGCAGGGTAACATTCCCCATGCGTCTGAACATGGCTTCCACGAAATCGCGCACGGTGTGGGCTGTCCCTGTGGCGAAGACAAAATCTTCCGGGCTTTTCGCCTGCAGCGCCAGCCACATGCCGTGGACATAGTCCGGCGCCCAACCCCAGTCCCGCCGTGCGCTCAGGTTGCCCAGCGTCACGGGGCAGGGGCCGCCGGCCAGGGCTTCGGCCACGGCGTCGCGGATTTTCATGGTGACGAACTGCTTTCCCCGGCGGTCCGACTCGTGGTTATACAGGATGCCGGAGCTGGCGAAGAGGCCATGGCTTGCCCGATAGCTGCCGACCAGACAATGGGCCAGGGCCTTGGAGGCGCCATAGGGGTTTCGGGGGCCCAGGGGGGTTTGCTCGTTCTGGGGGGCGCCTGCCCGGTCGGTGAATATTTCCGCCGAGGAGGCCTGGAAAAAACGGGTGGTTCCGGCCAGGGCCGCCTCCCGTATCGCCTCCATGATATTCAGCGGGCAGATGGCGTTCACCAATACAGTTTCTCGTGGGTTCTGGACGCTCCGGGCCGGGCTGCTCTGGGCGGCCAGGTTGTATACCTCGTCCGGCCGAAGGGAGCGGATGAGCTCTCCCATCTGGTTTGCGTCGGTGATGTCGGTCTCTTGCAGGGTGATCTTGTCCACAGGGAACCCCAGGAACGAGGCCAGGCGGGCGCGGCTTTTCTCCATGTCCCTGCACAGGCCATGAACCCGGTATCCCTTCTGCAGAAGAAGCTGGGCCAGATAGGAGCCGTCCTGGCTGGTGATTCCTGTGATGATCGCCAGACGGCTCATGGGCAACTCCCGGTTTATGCCGTGACGCCGAAAAGCGCCATGTCCGCCTCCACCATCATGCGCACCAGATCTTCAAAGGAAGTATGGGCCTTCCAGCCCAGCTTGCTTTGGGCCAGAGAAGGATCCCCCACCAGGGTCTCCACCTCCGCCGGGCGGTAGTAGCGCGGATCAACCACCACCAGGGCCTTGCCGGTGTCCGGATCGATTCCCTTCTCCTCCGGGCCTTTGCCGTGCCACTCTATCCGCCTGCCAGCGGCGGCGAAGGCGGCGTTGACGAATTCGCGGACGGTTTTTTGCACGCCCGTGGCCAGCACATAGTCCCCCGGCTCCTCCTGCTGAACCATCCTCCACATCCCTTCCACATAGTCCTTGGCGTATCCCCAGTCGCGCAGGGCGTTGAGGTTGCCCAGATGTATGCTCTCCTGCTGTCCGGCCATGATCTTGGCCAGCGACAGGGTGATTTTGCGGGTGACGAAATTTTCGCCCCGGCGGGGGGATTCGTGGTTGAACAGGATGCCGCTGGAGGCGTGAAGCCCGTAGGCCTCGCGATAGTTGACGGTGACCCAATGGGCATAGACCTTGGCCACGCCGTAGGGGCTTCTGGGGTGGAACGGGGTGGTTTCTCTTTGCGGGGTTTCGGCCACCTTGCCGAACATTTCGGAGGTGGAAGCCTGATAGAACCGTATCTCTTTCTGGTCGCTTTTGGACCGGATGGATTCCAGCAGCCGCAAGGCCCCCACGGCGTCCACCTGGGCGGTATACTCGGGGGTCTCGAAACTGATGGCCACATGGCTTTGCGCGGCCAGGTTGTACACTTCGTCCGGCAGCAGGCTGTCGATTAGCCGCGATATGTTCAGCGAGTCTGTGACATCGCCATAGTGGATCTGCATCCGCCCTTTATAGGCCGGATCTGTGAGCAGATGCTCTATCCTGCCGCGGTTGAAAAGAGAGGACCGGCGGACTATCCCGTGGACCTCGTATCCTTTTTCCAGGAGCAATTCGGCCAGGTATGATCCATCCTGCCCGGAGACTCCGGTAATCAACGCCCTCTTCACTGCTTTTGATCCTCTTGAATATTAAGCTGAATTAGGGAGCTAGTGTATTGTATTGGAAGTTTGATGTAAAGCCATCGCGCAGATCCTCATCCCGATTGTTTGACATAGGCCAGGATGGGGAATATACTTGAAATGGTTGATGGGTTGGGTGGGAAGACGGCATTTACCAAGAATTAGACAGGTTATGAACGAAAAAAGTGTCGCGCCACCGATGAAGGAAGACGCCCAACGGTTGGAATCGAGGGCGAACAAGGTCCACATCGAAAGTCAGTTCGAGTTTTTCTGGATTCGGATTTTGATCGATGGCGCTATCGCCGGTCTGCTGCTCTATATCTTCACCATGATACGCTCCCCCTTTTTCCCAGTCCCATATCAGATCCTGATGGTTCTTTCCCTGCTTTTGATGATCGTTTTTTTCAGGTCTGTGGATGTATATCAGGACAACCAGGACGCGGTGGCCTTTTTCCTGAAACTTTTGCGCGCATGGGTCAGCATTGTCCTGGCTTTGGTGGCCCTCGGCTTCCTGACAAAAACTTCCAGCATCTTTTCCCGGCAGATTTTGGTCACCTGGGCGCTGGCCAGTTTTTCCGGCCAATTCATCAGCAACATGGCGCTGGTATGGGTCGCCGCCAGGTTCAGCGCCAGCTCTGTGGTGAAGGAAAATGCCATACTGGTGGGCGCGGGGGAGCTGGGAGCGGGGATAGCCAGCCGCATCAACGCCAGCCGATGGATTTCATCGCAGATTGTGGGGGCCTTGGAGGATGACCCTGATATCATCGCCAATTGGAAGATGGAACAGGTTCCGGTGTTGGGCAGGATCGTGGACCTGGAGAGTGTGATAGCGGAAAACGATATAAAATGCGTGTATATCACCCTTCCCCTGGCCGCCACGGCGCTGGTGGAGGGCTTGTATCTAAAATTGCTTCCCATGAATGTGGATATCAAATGGGTGCCGGATTTTTCCGGGTTGACCCTTGTAAATCCAAATATAAAGGAGATTGGCGGACTGGCAGTTTTCTCTTTGTCGGAGACTCCCCTGGTAGGCAGCCGCAGGATAGCCAAGGTGATATTCGACTGGGTCCTGGCGGCCATGGCCCTGGTGGCGCTAAGCCCTTTGATGCTGGCGACGGCGTTGGCGATAAAGATACGGATGCCGGGTCCTGTGTTTTTCCGGCAGATCAGGCACGGGTGGAACGGCAAGGAGTTTGCGGTGTGGAAGTTCCGCAGCATGGTGGTGCCCAAGGAAGGTGAAAACGAGTTCAAGCAGGCCACCAGGGATGACACCAGGATCACTCCCCTGGGGCGGTTTTTGCGCAAAACGAGCATTGACGAGTTGCCGCAGCTGTTCAATGTGATCACCGGTGAGATGTCGCTGGTGGGGCCCAGGCCGCATCCCGTGGCGCTGAATGACTATTTCGACAGGAAGATAGAGGCCTATCTGGCCCGGCACAAGATCAAGCCGGGGATTACCGGCCTGGCCCAGATCAGCGGATTACGCGGGGAGACGGAGACTGTGGAAAAGATGCGCAAGAGGGTGGAGTGTGACCTGGAGTATATCAACAACTGGTCTCTGGCCCTGGATATCAAGATCCTGATCAAGACGGTTTTTGTCATCTTTTCCAAGGAAGCATACTGACCCTGCCGTCCGAAGGCCAGCCGACCGGCGGCTTGTGGGGACGTTTTGTCATATCCATCGCCTTTGGCCGGATGTATATTTAGCGCAGAATAGATTTGGGAACAAGGGGGCAGCCAATGGAAAGAATGAGCTCATTTTTCCGCCTGAAAGAGCGGGGGACCGATTTTCGCACGGAGATCACCGCCGGGGCCTCCACCTTCCTCACCATGAGTTATATCATCTTCGTCCAGCCCGCCGTCCTGTCCGCCGCGGGGATGGATTTCGGATCCGTGATGATGGCCACCTGTCTCGCCTCGGCCATAGGCTCCATATTGATGGCGCTGCTGGCCAACTACCCCATAGCCCTGGCGCCGGCCATGGGCCACAATTTCTTTTTCGCCTTCACTGTGTGCGGCGCCGCCGCCGTGGGGGGGATGGGGCTTTCTTGGCAGCAGGCTTTGGCGGCCAATTTTATTTCCGGGGCCCTGTTGCTGGCCCTCTGCCTGGCCGGGGCGGTGGATTATGTGATACACGCCGTGCCCAATTGCCTTCGCCACGGCATCGCCGTGGGGATTGGCCTGCTGATCGCTCTTCTGGGTCTGGAATGGGGGGGGATCGTGGTGGACGCCCCCGGTGTCCTGGTGGGATTGGGGGATGTGAAAAGCCCACCGGCGCTAATCACCATCTTCGGCGTGTTCCTGATGGCGAGCCTGATGATGAGAAAGATCAAGGGCGCCATCCTGGTGGGGATCCTGGCCAGCACGGCGCTGGCCCTGGCTTTTGGCATGGCCGAGTTCAAGGGGATAGCGGGCGCTCCCCCGTCCATCAGCCCCACTTTGTTCAAGCTGGATTTTGAAGGGCTTTTTGATCACGGCCAGTTCTGGATGGTGATCGCCATATTTCTGTTTCTCGACCTTTTCGACACCATCGGCACTCTGGTGGGGGTGGGGGTCAAGGCGGGATTGTCGGATAAGGATGGGAGGATGCCCCAGGGACAAAAGGCGATAGGCGCGGACGCCGCCGCCACGGTGGCGGGGACCGTGCTGGGCACATCCACAATCACGTCATATATAGAAAGCGCCGCCGGGGTGGCCGTGGGGGGGAGGACCGGGCTGACGGCGGTGACCACGGGGATACTGTTCCTGCTGGCGATTTTCTTCGCCCCCCTGGCGCAGACTGTGGGTGGAGGATATGAAACCGCGTCCGGGGCGCGACTGTACCCGGTGATAGCCCCGGCGCTGATAGTGGTGGGGAGCCTCATGTTCTCCCTGGCCAAGCAGATAGACTGGGACGAGCCGGCGGGGGCCATCTCCGCATACCTGACGATCATCATTATCCCCCTGACTGTGAGCATCACGGAGGGGATCGCCGTGGGATTCATCAGCTACTCGCTGCTTAACACCGTGAAAGGGGATTTTGGGAAGGTGAGCCCTCTGGTCCATGCGCTGGCGGCGCTGTTCATCCTGCGATACATCTTTCTGGCGGGATAATCAATCGGCTATGCCGGAGAGAAGGGAGTTTTTCCCGTGTCTATGCCTGTGGTGAGCAGATACCTGCCCAGCTTCTGAATGTTCATCAGGTTGTAATGTAAATGTGTTTCATCTTTACTTCCTTGATAATATTCAATCAATGAAGATAAATTAGCTCGGGAGGGCCTGGGTTTTCCACAGTATCCGCCCCGGGGCGCATAACCGGAATATATTGAATAATCCTGTGGTATGGTGGGGCGAATTCTGATAGAGTGGCCCTATCCCCGAAAATCAGGCGGAGCGCCAGAGCGCCCCAAGTTGGCCGGGGTATCGAAGCCGGACGGCCGGAAATACCGCTAAACGCATATTCTCCGCAGCCCGTATCGTCTTGTATTGAACGTGGGGTTTGTGTTAAAGCTATTAATCTTGCCCTAGTGAAAGAAAAAAACCTCAAATATTGGAGATTTTTCTTATATGACCAGTATCGCGAAGGAGACAGTGAAAAAGTTCGCCTCCAGGGAGATAGGCCAGTTGCAGGCCACCTTGGAAGAGATCAAGGGCCTCTCCGGCCTGACAGCCGAACAAAAGAAGGAAATCGCCTCCGGCATCATCCCTCTTTTCTACAGGGATCATTCCGAAGATGATGATCTGGACAACCTTATCAGAAACGCCGAAAAAACCCTTGCCTTGCTGGGCGACGATGTGGTGGATGTGGTTATCAGCCATATGGTGGAGGCGGACATGGAGTCTGTGGACCACTTTGCCAGGGCGCTGGGGGACATTGGCGCTCCGGCGGTGGAGCCTGTGCTAAAGGCCCTTACCAATCATTCCGCCGATGGCTATGTCCTGACCAGTCTGCTGCAGGCCATGAGCTATTTCAAGGACGAGAGCGCCCTGAAAACCATGCGCAAGGCCTTCGAGTATACAGGCCACGCCAACCCCCAGGTTCGCTCCGCCGCCCTGCATTGTCTGGGCCGCGTGTCCAACAACCTGGATCTGGCCTCCGCTTCCGCCGAGGATCGCTCCAAGATGTTCGACGCGGTTTTCTCGTCGCTGTCGGCGCCCAAGGCCATCACCCGGCTGCACGCGGTGCGGGCTCTGGGCGAGATGTTGCGCAACAGCTACCTTACCGCCGAGCAGGTGGACAAAACCCACAAAGCCTTGCGGGCCATCCTGGGCTTTGACGATTTCGAATGGGATGTGGCGTACATTGTCCGCGCCGAGGCGGACCGGTTTTTGCACCTTTGCCGGGAGCCTGCCGCCGCCGGAGCCCAGAGCAACGGTACAGGGAGGTATAAACAGGAGTTTACGATAATAGAGAAGCGGGAGCTTGTCCCGATGACCCATTACATGAGGGTCAACGCGCCGCTGATCGCCAAAAAGATCCAGGCCGGCCAGTTCATCATCATCAGGCCCAACGCCCACAGCGAGCGCATTCCGCTCTCCATCTGCGGGTGGAACAGGGAAGAGGGTTACATAGAGATTATCGTCATGGGTTGTGGCCGAACCTCCATGGAGACTATCGCCAAGAATGTGGGGGACAAGCTGCAGGACGTGGTGGGCCCCCTGGGGCAGCGCTCCCATATCCGCAAGCACGAGGGCGCCTGCGTGGTGCTCGGCGGCGGCTATGGCACCGGCGCGATCATCCCCACCGCCAGGGACCTCAAAGCCCTGGGCAACAAGGTATACGGGGTGGTGGGCGCCCGCACCAAGGATCTGCTGATCATGGTGGACGAGCTTCGCGAAGTGTGCGACGAGGTCTTCGTCACCACCAACGACGGCTCCGAGGGGATTGAGGGATTCGTCACTCACGCCCTGGACAAGATAATGAAGCGCGAACCGGTCTCCTACACATTGGCCGTGGGGCCCGTGCCCATGATGATGGCGGTGACCAAGATGAACGAGGGCACGGATATAGAAGGATGGGTGTCGTTGAACGCCATAATGGTGGACGGCACCGGCATGTGCGGCGCGTGCCGTGTTTCCGTGGGCGCGAAGACCAAGTTCGCCTGCTTCCACGGGCCCGACTTTCTGGGCAAGGATGTGGATTTCACGGAATTGACCAAAAGACAGAAGATGTTTGTGGACAAGGAAAAAATCGCCATGGAAGCATACGGGAAATAGGGAGGTGGCCATATGAACGAGAAGAAAAAGATCAATACCAAGGAGCGGATGAAAAAGCCGCGCAACGAGATGCCGCTGCATGAGGCTGCCAAAAGGATAACCAACTTCGAGGAAGTCCCCATTGGATACACCCTGGAGCAGGCCATGGACGAGGCGGGCCGCTGTATCCAGTGCAAGAAGCCGGAATGTATCGGCGGATGCCCGGTGGGGATCGACATCCCCGCGTTTCTCTCCCTGCTGGAAGAGGGGGATGTGGCCGGGGCCGCGCGCAAGATCCGGGAGACCAACTTTCTGCCCGCGGCCTGTGGCCGGGTGTGCCCCCAGGATAAACAGTGCGAGGCTGTGTGCATCGTCGGCAAGAAGAACGACTCGGTGGCCATCGGCAACCTGGAGCGGTTCGTGGCGGACTATGAGAAGCAGACCAACATGAACCGTGTGCCGGATATGCCGCCGGAGACGGGCAAGCGCGTGGCGATCGTCGGCAGCGGGCCCGCGGGGCTTACGGCGGCTTATGAGCTGCGAAAACGGGGCCATGCTGTCACTGTTTTTGAGGCGTTCCACCGGGGCGGCGGCGTCATGGTGTATGGCATTCCCCGCTTCCGTCTGCCTCTGGAGATCATCGATGACGATATCCAGCTGCTGGTGGATATGGGGGTGGAGTTTGTATACGACATGATCATCGGCAACATCCTGACCCTGGACGACCTGATCGAAAAGGAAGGGTTCGACGCCGTATTCATCGGCACCGGCGCCGGGTTGCCGAAAATGCTGGGTATCCCCGGGGAGAACCTCAACGGCGTTTATTCCGCCAACGAGTACCTGACCCGCATATACCTGATGCATGCCATACATTTTCCGGAAAACACCACCCCGCTGTTCCAGGGGAAGAAGATGGCGGTCATCGGCGCGGGGAACACCGCCATGGACACCCTGCGCACCGGCAAAAGGCTGGGCGCCCAGGTCACCTGCTACTACCGCCGCTCCCGCGAGGAAGCGCCGGCCAGGAGCGAGGAGCTGGAGCACGCCGAGCAGGAGTTTATCGACTTCAAGTGGCTCTCCAACCCCATAGAGTTCATCGGGGATGAGAACAACTTCGTGACGGGGATCAAGTGCGCCGTGATGAAACTGTCCGAGCCGGACGATTCCGGGCGCCGAAAACCGGTGCCCACCGGGGAGACGTTCATCGACGAGGTGGACACCGTGGTCTTCTCCTTGGGGTGCGATGTGAACCCGATCATCCCCAACGCCACGCCGGACCTGCGGGTGAACAAGTGGGGGATCGTGATGGTGGACGAGGAGACCTGCCACACCAGCAAGAAAGGGGTTTTCGCCGGAGGGGACGCCATCACCGGCGGATCCACCGTCATTCTGGCCATGGGCCAGGCGAAGAACGCCGCCTTGAAGGTGCATGAGTACCTGATGGGGGATTTCAACTATTCGCTGAATGTCCCCACAGACCCCAACGCCCCAGGCATCCAGTGGGCGGGAAGGTTCTCCAAAGCGAAGAGATAGTCTCTGGCCTGATACGCTGATACAGACCGCCGTCCCATATCGGGGCGGCGGTTTTTTTGTCTGGCATCGTTTGCTTCCATTGAAAACCAGGCGCCACAGGAGTACAATCCTGTTTGGTCACGGCCACTGGAGCTGCACGGCGTCATACGCCACAATGGCATACATTTGGGTGGTAGGGAATGCGCGATTACTTCATCTTCGAACCTCAGGCCATGGCCTATCATTCCAGTCACGATCATATCGTTGTGCTCTTCTCCCTGATCATCGCTTTTTTCGCCTCGGTGGTGTCGCTGGATCTGGTTTCCCAAATCGAGAGTGTGAGCAGATTGCGCAGGGCCTGGATTGGGCTGGGGGCTGTGACTCTGGGCGGAGGCATATGGGCCATGCACTTTGTGGGGATGATGGCCCTGCGGATAGATGTGGCCATTGGTTATGAGTTCTGGACCACACTGCTCTCCTTTATGGTGGCGGTGGTCTTTGTGGGGGTGGCTCTTCTTCTGGTATGCGAGTGCAGGCGCTCTTTTAAAGTGACCACCATGGTGGGGTTGTTCCTCGGCTCCGGCATCGCCGCCATGCACTATCTGGGGATGGCGGCGATTCGCGGAGAGGTGGAGATCGCCTATCGCCCAGGCCTTTTCGCGCTGTCCATAGCCGTTGCCCTGGGGGCGGCGACCTTCGCCATGTGGATATCCGGCGGCCTGGCCGCGGGAAATAACGACAATGTGATTTTCCGGAAGGCCGCCGCAGCCCTGGCGATGACCCTGGCCATACCGGGGATGCACTACACCGGCATAGCCGCCACCGTGTTCCTGCCCGCGCCGGGTTTGAGCGATCCGGCCGCCTATATGGGGGCCAAGCTTCTTCTCTTTCCCGTAGCTGGATTCTCCCTGTTCATATTCGGCATCTCATATTCCGTGTCCGCATACCACAAGGGCCAGACCCAGGCCATCCAGCGCCAGCATGACCGGCTGGCGGAGGCCCACCTTTTTTTAAGGCAGCTCATGGCCTCTCTCCCGGCTCCCATATTCTTTCGGGACATGGAGGGAAGGTATATCGCGGTGAACCTCCCCTTCGAAAGGCTTTTCGGGCTTGAGGGGGGCGCGGTGGAGGGGAAGACCGCGCTGGAACTGGGTGATATAGGCGGCGGCGCCTTGCGGGAGTTGGACCGTCAGGCCCGGGAATGTATGGAAAATGGGCAAGGACAGTTCGAGACCTCTGTCACCAGGCCGGACGGGGCGACCAGGGATTTCATGGTGACGGTGTCCCTTTTTCATGGCAAGGATGGAAAACCGGCTGGCAGCGCCGGGGCCATGGTGGACCTGTCGGAAATGAAGTTTATCCATCGCCAGCTTTCCCTGGCCCATGATGAGGCCAAAGCCGCCACGAAGCTCAAGGATCAGTTCGTGAACCTGGTCTCCCACGATCTGCGCTCCCCCCTGTCATCCATCAAGATGATGGTGAACCTTTTGGGACACGGCTCCTTGCCAGAGGAGAAAAAGGAAGAGATACTGCAAAGGCTCAGGCTTGTGGCCGATGGGATGGTGATGCTGATCGATCAGCTGCTGGATATAAGCCGACTGCAGACCGGAGTGATCCTTCCCAAAAAGAGGTTGGTCCATATCCGGCCTTTCGTCGGGGATCTGATCGAAAACATCCGGCCCCAGGCCGAGAGAAAGGGGGTGGCGGTATTCAACGAAGTTCCCGATGACTATCAGGTGTTCGCGGACCGGGCGCTGTTTGGAGAAGTGGTGGCCAACCTTCTGGCCAATGGAGTCAAATTTACCAGAAAGGGGGACAGGATCAATGTTCTTCCCTCCCCGGAAGGTGGGCTGATTGTGGCTGATACGGGAGTGGGGGTGGAGCCGGAGATCCTGCCGAATCTGTTCAGGGCGGAAGTGAAGACCTCCATGCCGGGTACCGCCGGGGAAAAGGGAACCGGGCTTGGGCTCCCCTATTGCCAGGACATCATGAAGGCCCACGGAGGCTCCATCACGGTGGAATCCACACCGGGGCAGGGATCGAGGTTCCACCTGATCCTGCCGGAGATGCGGCCCCTGATCATGCTGGTGGATGACCAGCCGGGGCAACGGGAATTGATGAAACGGGTGATCAATGAAAGTTACCAGGTGGATTATCTGGAGGCGGAAAACGGCGCCGATGCCATGGCCGTGCTGGAAGACCATATGCCCAGCCTGATAATCTCTGATGTGCATATGAACCAAATGGATGGATTCAATTTTTTGACCAGGGTGAAGGAGAACAGTGGGCTGCGGGAAATCCCCGTGATCATCGCCACTTCCAGTTCCAGCTCCTCCAGTCAGGAGTCTATTGATATGCGGAAGAAAGCCTTCGACCTGGGAGCGGATGATTATGTAACAAAACCTGTCAGTAAATCCGATTTTCTTCCACGTCTGCACAAGTTGCTCCATCGGGGATAGCCACCCATGGCGACAAATGAAGGTATTTGATTTATCAGGCGAAAAGTCTGATAAAATAAAAACTTACGGTAAGTCAGAGGAGATGCAGTTTTATCATTCACAAATAAGATGGATTCGCATAACCAAGCTGCGGGGGCGCAACCTCGAAACCTGAACCAGCGGGTTTTTTTACAATTTCTTCTGGTCGTCTTCACCGGAGGGGTGACCATCTACATGTATGTCAACTTCGAGACCTTCCTGTCTGTTGACAACCAGTTATACATAGGATGGGGTTCCTTTGGCTTGCTTTTCTTCATCTACCTTCTCGATGGATCAAGGCGGGCGCCGTGGCGGATTTTCGTGGTGCTTCTCTCCTTCTTCCTCTCCCTGCGATATATCTACTGGCGAGCGTTCGACACTTTGCTGTTCACAGGCCCTTTGGACTTTTTGGGGATGGCTGTTCTTTTCCTGGCGGAGCTTCACGCGCTGGGATTGCATCTGATGAGCATGGTGATAAACATCTGGCCGCTGGAGCGCCAGCCGATCCCCTTGCCGGACGACCCCTCCCTGCTCCCCACGGTGGATGTGTTCATCCCCACATACACCGAGCCGATTGATATCGTGCGGGTGACGGCCATGGCCGCCAGGAACCTTAACTACCCAAAGGACAAGCTCTTCGTCCACATTCTCGATGATGGGGGCACCATCGCCCGGAGGAACAATCCGAAGATCGGGGAGGAATCTTGGAACAGGCACTACCAGCTGCGGGTGATGGCCAAGGAGATCGGGGTGAACTATATCACCCGGGAGGAAAACAGCCACGCCAAGGCGGGAAACATAAACCATGCCCTGGAATTGACCAATGCCGACCTGGTGCTGGTGCTCGATTGCGACCATGTGCCCACCATGGATTTTCTGACCAACACCGTCGGCCAGTTTCTGGCGGACGAGGACATGTACCTGGTGCAGACTCCGCACTTTTTCATCAACCCCACGCCAATAGAGAAGAATCTGCCGATCAACACCCGGCTGCCGGTGGAAAACGACATGTTCTTCCAGGTGATCCACCCTGGGCTGGACTCCTGGAACGCCAGCTATTTCTGCGGTTCGGCCGCCCTGCTGCGCCGCAAGCATCTGGAACAGGTGGGGGGCGTGCGGGGCAAGACCATAACGGAAGACGCGGAGACGAGCCTGGCCCTGCACGCCAGGGGGCTGAACAGCGCGTATATCAACCGGCCCATGATCTGTGGGCTTTCTCCGGAGACGTTCAACGATTATGTGACGCAGAGAACGCGCTGGGCCCAGGGGATGACCCAGATATTTCTGATGAACAATCTTCTGTTCATGCCGGGATTGACGCTGATGCAGCGTCTGGCGTATTTCAATTCCTGTTTTTTCTGGTTTTTCGGATTGTCCCGGTTCGTCTTTTACATCGCTCCGGCCATGTTCTTGCTGTTCAACATGCAGGTATACCATGCGTCGCTGATGCAGGTGATGTCCTTCGCCCTGCCCTACGTTTTCAGCGTGTATGTGATGATGGACTTTCTGTATGGCAAGTCCAGGGCGCCTCTTTTCTCCAATATATACGAAAGCGTCCAGTCGCTGTTTCTGATTCCCGCGGTGATTTCCGTGATGCTCAACCCCACCAAGCCCACGTTCAAGATCACCCCCAAGGGCGCCACCCAGGAGAAGGAATTCATCAACCCGCTGGCCTCTTCTTTCATGTTGGTGGTGTTTGTGAATGTGGTGGCGCTGGCGCTGGCCGGGATCAAATGGGTCGAGTATCCCTTATACCGGGATGTCATATACATCACCGGCGGGTGGTGCATATTCAACATTTTCATGTCCATTCTTTCGCTGGGGGCCTTCTGGGAGCGCAGGCAGGTGCGCAAGCATCACCGCATTCTGGCCAAGGGGCATGTGAAGGTGTATTTCCCCCGGCTGATAGAAACCTTCGAGGCGGACCTGACGGACATCTCCCTGTCCGGGCTGGGGATGGCGGTTCGCCTGCCCCAGGCGGTGGGCCAGGGCGAGCGGGCGGAGCTGATTGTTAAAGACAGCTACGGAAACGTGTATAATTTTCAGGCGACGGTGAAGCGTGTCTTTAAAAGGGGGAATGTGTATAACCTGGGCGCGGAGTTTATCTTCAAGAAGGACACCTATGAAAACGCCATCCGCTTCGTTTATGGCGACAGCCAGCGGTGGGTGGATGTGTGGAATCAGGAAGTGGCTTCCGGAGGGTACAGGGTGATCATTTTTCACTTTTTCATGATGGGTATCAGGGGCTTGGGTGGAGTGTCCGCCTCTATGGCAGGCTCCTTTTGGGAATATGTCCGGGATGGATGGAAACATAACTTATCAAGATTGAAAAAAACCTATGCTTACTCAAAATAAAAAATGGATCTTTCTGGCTCGGGCCGTTTTCCTGGCCGTGGCATTGCTAATTCCCGGAACGGCGCAAGGCGAAACACTGGAGATTCCCCTCAACAAGCTGACTCCTTATCCGATCATCGATCTGCGTTGCGTGAATGGCACCCATGAGATATCGATCCCGATCCCGGAGCGATGGAGCGTGAAAAGCGCGGTTCTGAAAATCACATACGCCGCCTCGCCGGTGCTGGTAAAGGAGGAATCCAGGCTCACCGCCAGGATCAACGATTTTCCCGTGGGATATATCCCCCTGGATCCCTCCAAGCATAAGATGGTGGCGGACCTGATAATACCGCCGGAGATGATGAAGCCGGGATACAACACCCTGGCGCTGGAAGTGTTCCAGCACTACTCCACAAAGGAGTGCGAATTCCCCTGCTCGCCGGACTTGTGGACCAAGATCATGCTGGAGGAATCCTTCCTGGTGGTGGTGTATGACCAGAAGCCGTTTCCCCTGACCCTCTCCTCCTTCTCCAAGGTGATGTTCGACCCGAAGACCATGCCCCATGGGCGGGTGAACATCATCACGGAAGGCGCCTCCAACGAGATCATCGGCGCGGCGGTGATCGCCGCCTCCGGCATCGCCAAGCGCTTCGATTATCGCGAGGTCCACTTCTCCGTCTCCCAGGACATCTTGCCGGGGGTGGACAACGCCCTTATCGGCCGGGCGGAATTTGTGCTGGAATTTCTGAAACAAAGAGGGGTGGAGATGGAGCCTCCCACGGCGGGGGTGTTGCGTATGGAAAAGCTGCCGGTGGAGAAGGTGGATGCCAACGGGGACAAGTACTACGAGAAATCCCCTTCCCATGCGCTGGTGATAATTACGGGTCGCGATTATAACGATGTGAAAATCGCCTCCGAGACCCTGGCCAACATGACCGTATCCTTCCCCGGATCGACCCAGATGACCACCATCGGTTTCTCCATGCCGGAGATCGAGCTATATTCCGGCAGGCTGGTGCTCACCGCGGACAGAAAGTATGATTTCAAAACCCTCAACCTGGGCACCCACACCTTCACCGGTTTCAACTCCTCCCCCCGAGGGATCACGTTCCGGCTTCCTGCGGACTTTCTGATCAAGAGCAACAAAAAGGCGACTCTGTCGCTGAATTTCACCTACGGCCCGGGCTTTGGCCCCACTTCCTCTTTCAACCTGCTGGTCAACGACAAGGTGATCCGGTCGATACACCTGGACGCCAGAAGTGGCGCCTTCATCGAGGACTACAAGGTGGATATCCCCGCCTATATGTTCCGGGTGGGGAGCAACACCATAAGCTTCGAGCCACACATGGCGCCGGAAGCCAAGCTTTGCGACTTTATCCAGACAGGGAACCTCATCCTCACCCTGTTCGACTCCTCCAGCCTGTACTTTCCCCCCATGCCCCACTT
>Ga0224511_10000837_pt1 | contig 16584 bp, 13 predicted proteins | sample SF_May12_sed_USG_2_FD_169988 | JGI IMG/M metagenome (GOLD analysis project Ga0224511, IMG submission 169988) | Sediment microbial communities from San Francisco Bay, California, United States - SF_May12_sed_USGS_8_1 | ecosystem: Environmental > Aquatic > Marine > Sediment | place: USA...
AATAAGTCCGGGATCTGAACCAAACAATGCTCTTAATTGAAACGTGTCTGACCAACACAATATACTGCCTGTGTTTGGCATTGGTTGCATTTGCTCATTTCTTTCCTGCAGACAAGACATTGTTTTCAAACATATGACACAAACACACATGCTATAAACAAACAAAACTTACGGTAACTTAGGGACAAGCTAGGCAAAGTAAATATGTTCTGCTTATCGCAATATTGCAAGTAATATTAGAAAATTTATGTGACATGATAACATATCCATACTAGGTTAGTATATTTAAATAGAAAACTGCAAATAATGTGAAACCTTCGATGATAAAGGTTTGTCTTTTAAATAAAAATGCAATAATCTTAATTCATCTTTTGTAGCAGAACAGTTCGTAAGTATTAAATGTGGCAACGTATTTTTACGCATGTGTTATATAACACTATCATTCTATGCAACGTCATTTGTTATGTCAGCATGACTTGATCATTATATTTGCGATCTGTTATCACAGTATTACAAACATTTGTCTACCAGACAAAGTCACAACACGAAAGAGCATAATATACCTACATTAACCCAACTTCTGAGAAATGTGTCATTGATGTATGCTTTTATCATTGATGGCTGATTAAAGACGGCATTGATGAGCCGTTAACCCAATATCAAATGTACGTCATTAAGTAAAATTAGCTTATTCGGGACACTTTATTTTAATAGATGTGTGTTGCTGATTTGATATTATTTTATGATCAAGCACTTTAAATTTAAAATAGTATGATGTTTACTGAAATTGTGTAAACTTTCAACATTAGTAAACACATCCTCAAGAGTAATATGACTTGATTTTAACAAGTACAATATGGAAGAGAAGGTCATGTGACTCATGTCCAACCACTGGAAATGGTAAAGGAAGGAAATTTTGATACGATTCTCTTATAATTATGTTAAACTTTAATTCTGTTTTAAATACTGTGATTTTGATTGATGAGGAGAAGCAACGTGCATTTAAGACTGCAACCGTCACCCCTCTAAATAATTAAGATGGAGTCGCATTGGTACCTTTAATTTTTCAATTTTGGTGTTTTTTGGTCATCTTTAGATATGTAACTAGTGACATGGAGACTGTCATGGGTTCAAAGCAGTCGTGCAAAATAAAGGTAGAAACACCTTGTTCAATCAAGTGCAATTATTCTTTTTGTTCAGTATAATCTAGTTCCCTTAATTCAGATTTGTATTTTGTACACAACAATGTAAAGTATTTTCTCATGTTAGATACTCATTTTGTGTTTGATGGTCCTCCATGTTTATAGTTTGTTAGTTTGAAATTAATGTTCCACATTTGCACTAAAAGACGTAAGTCGTGAGGTATCTTTCATTACTATTGGCAAACAAAACAGACGATGTTTTTCCTATTCATACTCTACATTCTAGGGACTCCAGCTTTTACTCAGATTATTATATGTTCTGTACATGTGTGCACTGAATAATTCTAACTCCAAACAACCATTTAAAGGCGTGTATACAACCACATAAAAGCCAACCCGAAGCAAAACAATATAGAATATTTATCTTATTACTTATTAATATTTGCTCTTTTGTTTTCACAACACAATTTGCTGATCCGTTGCATGTTATTTATTCCCGTGTAGTAGATATAATCAACAACATGCGCACTATGAATGGCATCGTGTTTATAAAATACTAAACCAGTACAATGTGTTGTTTCTTGCAATTTCCAGAATAAAACATCTCAAATGCAGATTCGTTTGTCGTGACTGGAGTTTTTGCATTGAACTAATGTCCATTTTAAAATGTGCAGTGTGCTAAAATTCCGTATTGCGTTTGCAAATTCGTTCGGACATTGCAGAAGAAGAACTGGCGTCCATTACTTGAATAAATGCATATCAGGTGTGCATACATTAATTGCATACGGCGGAGAAAAGATTGACTTGGAAATGCAAAAGCAGCTTTACATTTGCTTCGGTAGAGCACAATAAAAAGTTTGTATCCGGCAATTGTTTGCATGTACATTATTAAGTTTTCACTTTTAAAATAAATGTTTGAAGTTTGGTTGGTTATAAGGTTAAAGGCAGTTTTCACCAACAAGGCAATATTAGGTCGGCCCGTCAACATGTACAACCTTTCTGTGTTTACCAGTACAATAACCTTTAAATCTGCGAAACAAATAACTACTTCCCCACATGTTTTAGACATTTCCTACGGTCAGTCGTCACGAAGGAAGAGTACCGCTCCTTGTGAGCATCGACAATCCAACCATCAGTTTCGCATTACATCGCTTCATTTATAGAGCTATTTGTGCCTGGTTTTAATATATTATTATGTTGCATTTATATTACATACAATTTAAGCATTGCAATGTTCAATCACAGTCTCGAGCAGCTGTTTTAAATCTATCGAATCACGAACTGGTTGTATGCTTGTCGTTGTTCAAATCGTAGACGATATTAAGTATGTTTTATTACAAAGTGTGATACTTAGACGGAGAAGCGTAATTATTTATCTAGCATTTATTTACCATGCAATGAGAAATCTAAGTAACTGTTTAACACATTATATAAATCAGAGTAGCGTAAGACATTATACAAATGATAAAATAATTCGCGTTAAGAGATTAAAAAAAATTAAGCGGCACGTGTTTCTGATCGTTAAATTGAATTTATTTCAAGTATAACGTCTTTAAGTACAGGATACATAAAACCGGAGAACTGAGAGTTAAAACAAATGTATTGTCAAGCAAACAAACACACTGGTGTGTTGATGGCCTGAAATTCAGTTTAATATCAACTATTTCACAATGTAATTCGAGTATGCTACGATTGTGCTTACATATGAAAAAAAAAACTAAAGTGAATAGCATGTGCGTATTTTGGTCGCACTACTATGCGCATTGTTTTACTTAACTCAAAATGTGTACTTTTCTGCAATGGTATGTATTTGTTTAAATGGTTCTTCAATGGCAACGACGTACAAAAGAATATACACTTTTACAATTCCATTCAGTGGTGTGCATCCTCCACTACCATTGGTGAACAGAGGCAATAATACCGAGGCTACTATTTTCCCCATACCAGATATGCTTCAATGGATTTTCCATTTTTCAGATTTTTTTATTATCATCGATAACATATCATTCACATTCAGCATTTCATGAAATTAGTGATTAAAACGGTTTATACAATATTTTTGTTATATTACACAGCTGTCAAAGCATGTCAAAGCATGTCGATTAGGATGTATGCTACTAATTTTTGGCCACAATACAAGTTTGTAAATTTACAAATATGTTAATATGTGTGTTGCAATATATAAACAACCACATATTACAACACAAGTCACAAACCACTATATGGATACACAGACTAAAATACCATTGTACTTTGATTTCCTATGAACGCATAACGATTTGTCGTATCTCCCGACGTCGGATATTCGTCAAAGAATATTCGCTAGTATTCACTGCTTCTATGTGATTTCAAACGCCTACAATACTTAAAAATCGATTTATTCCTTTTCTGTAGGCGTTTCTTAAAGTTAAATAGTTTTTCTTTGAATGTTTTAATGCTATGTTATCATGTCCAAAAGCGTTCGTTGAGTCATACAGCGCAACTATCATTTGAGCACTGTCCTTTGTTACGTATGTGATATTGACCGAGTAAGAGGTCATACTATCGATGGCACAGGCTTCATGTGACATCTAGAGCGCTAAACCAAAATCTCTGTTTTAAGACCGCACTCTTCACACTATAGGGATTTCTTGAAAACCTACTTCGGATGTTTGTGAAGAATCCAGATAAGGTCTAATAAGAGGGTTTATCAAATCAAAGAACTGACGTTACATGTCGACGATCTGAAACATGAAGTGTTATTTGAAGGAAGGTTGATTTGTAGATTGCATGTCAAAGAATAAACGCACTATAAATCTACGTTTAGCTTATGTTTATTATATTAGCAAGTGCACCTACACGTACGGGCAATGTTTGTTAGTTTAAGAAAAAAAAAAATATTGGTTACTTGTCGTAGTAATTATGTATACAATGTACGAGTGTGCTTAGTTAAGTATGAAAAACGAAAATAGATTGCTACGGTGAACAAAAACAAGGGCTCACCCGGAATCTCATAGGGCGCTTCACCGGAAACGCCTCCCGGAATTTCGTAGGGCGCCTCGCCGGACACCTCGGTCAGTGTGTCGTATATCTTGCTGGTGTCCCTTGTCGTTTTGTTGTCTCTTTCAATAAAAACATTCAATGTGAAGTACACTATTACAAAAGTTTGGAGAAAACGCATGTGTCTGTTATATTGTTTGTCCTATTTTAGAAAGTATGGTATTTTAAAACTAATACTACCTCATTTTGTTTTTGACCACACCCGCTGTGTTCCTTTCCACTAAAATTCAAGAGCGTATATAAAACAATTAGTAGAATCTATAATAAGTAAACCCTGGTTTCTTTTATCATTTGTTAAAAATAAGGAAAAAGGTTGGTAACAATGAAGCAAATCTAAACGGTTTAAATATGTTTATAACTGCTTGTGAAAACAAATTTGAAACTAATGTAGCAAACCATTAACCTAGACGATCTTGACGCAGTTTGAAAAACATCACCGTGGCAACAAGTGTTACAATCGCTCCCATGGCAACGCCACCAACGGTACTTCCAGCCACGTGCGACATCGATATATTGCTACATTCACATTGCGATTCTTGAACAGCTGGAAGTAGGATGTTTGCGACAATGTTTTATAATTATGTATGTACGATGTAAGCAACAATTTTAAATATGTTATCGTATAAATCATCTAATTATTAGTTTGTATCGCTACTTTTTTACTTGTATGTATTTTAGATTAGGTAGTTTGTTTGAGTTATAGTTGGGCCTCATCAATTTTATCAATTTTATCAAATAGAAAATTTGTGAATATATTTCATAACAGTTACTCTTGCAGGTATCAATTTATCCACACGTTTTGGATGAAGCTCAGTCCACTTAACCATAACCTTGATCAGCATCTGGCAACTCAATTACTAGTATTCTTAAATATGAGATCGGTCCCTGTTTGACTGCAAGGCCCAGGTGCTGCAATGTCTCATACTAAAATATATATATTTACAATATAACGGTAACAATACGTAAACATTACGGTTTTCTAGGAGTTGAACTTCGCTGTTAACGACAACTCCGAGACCGTTGTCAGCTGAACATCGGTAAACGCCTTCATATGCAGGAATAGTGTAGTTTAGGAAGTTTTCTCCTCTAACGATGGTGTCAATGATGACAACGGGAAGTGGAGTTAGTCTATACATCGTTATGTTCGAGGTTGGCCTGCTGGACACGGTGCAGTTTAGCCACCCTGGCACAGACTTTGTTGGGTGACGAACATCAAGATTTATTTCGGGAATATCTGAAACCAACACTGTAATTGTTTTACACAGTAAAACGCTTATAGCATAATACATATACACGTTTATCTTTGTGTAAAGTTCAGAAGCGTTTCTAACACAGTTAATAATAATTCCCAATTAATTTCCCAATTATGTTGAAAGGTAATGAAATAAATTGTTCCAACTCTGACAATATTGTTGTGTATTTCCACCACCAACAATTGATTGTGTATCAATACCATGCATCGTTTTGAAATGACAAAATGTTTTTCTTACAATTTGTTTATTTTGTTTGTCAAAGATTTTATTTCTAAGTAAAGGCGTTGATTTACTTTTCAAGAACTGCAAATAATATATGTTTACATCTTAGATTCAACACCACTGAAGAAGACGCTGCATTTTCCAAAGAACGTTCATTGGTCGCTTTGCATTCAACAATATCGCCATCCATCGCACGTGAGGGAACAAAATCTAGTTCCTGTGACGTCACCAGTCCGCCAAAGTCACCAACATTGAGACTTATGTTCTTGGATGAGGTGACAAGTCGCTCGCTTATATACCAGCTGATTGATGATGCTGGGCTAGATGAATCGGTGCTGCACGTCAATGTCATCTTATTTATGCCGTTTGCAAACACGTCTACATTACCACTGATGTTTGTGTAGCGAGGAGAAACTGAAAATAACAGTGATTCATTGGATTGTTTTTACACACGCGTCTCCATTGTTTGTTGATCTCGTGTTTTACTTGTTTAACACCGGAAAGTAAACCTTCTAAGCATAGTGTGAAATTATTTCTATTCGGACATTTAATTTCGTGGGTAGGACAATCCAGGAATCAAGATCTTAACGAAATATTTATTTTAGATAATTTAGTAATTTTGTGTCTATTTTAAAATCCATGAATTCATATTTATGCTTATTTCGTGCTAGAAATAATTTCACACATTCAAATAACATTGACTAACATTGTAGTACATGTAAACAGGAATATGGTTTTTAAAACCTACACAAAACAGTGATGATCCCAAATGTCGTATTATGCAGAGCCAAAGTCATGTGAGTGACATTGCATGTTAACATCCTGCCGTTGTATGTCCTGTCAAACGTCCGTGAATAGTACGATACTAAGGAAAACGTTTCGTTCTCATTTTCAGTAATTGTGGGGTTGTTATCGAGCTCGCCGATTTCACCCTGAAGAGTCCAAGTGACGTTGATTTCCTTTGGTCTGAATCCGTGTGACGAACACCTCGCAATGACGGTGTCTACCTTGTCCTCAATAGCTGGGCCCAATGAGTGTAAGATAGGTTGTGACGGTGGCACTATCAACAAGCACAATTAAAACGAAACCGAAATCAAGTTGTTAAATATGTAAGGGATTAGCACAATAATAGAAATGAGTTTGAACAATCTGCCAATAGATTGAAATAGGCAATAAATACATGCAAGGACATTTGTACTTACATGCAAATTCAATGTTGGCTTCTGTGTATTGAAGCAGAGTGGGTTCCTCATCATAGGTAGACTGACAGAAGACTTTAAGGCCGTTGTCTATGCTAGTTGGTGTGAATGTACACGTTACCGTCACGTTGAATAGGTCGACTGTGGTGTCATAAATTGGTAGGTATGTGCAACTGTTACTATTCAACTTTGTTGGTGTCTCACCACGTTTATACCAGTCTACAATTTGTTGGGGATATCCGCCAGCGGAAAGACACGTCAATGTAATGGGCATGCCCAAATTCCCATATATTAAATCGGTATCAGGATAACGGTTCGCGATAGTTGGAGGAAACGGACGAACTGTAATGCAAATGATATTGTGTAAGGCTTATAACTTACAGTTATTTATTGAAGAGGGCAAAACACTATTTTTTCAACGAACACCTTACCTCTTACATTCAGGCGAACAGTCCAGTTTCCAACTCCAGCCAATGAGCATGAATATACACCTGAATCGTTCATGAAAACTGGTTCCAAACGCAGTATCCTTCTGTTGTCAACCCAACTTAGACGGTCATTGAAGTCGTTGTACTCTTCAATACCCTGGTAGGAGTACTGTGTAGGCGCACCGTTTACAAAAGGTGGACCACTCCAAGCTGGCTTAACGGCAACGTAAATACCGCACACAATGTCTGCCGCCAGAAAGTTTTTGGCAGAAATGGTAACATTCAGGTTCTCGTGAGTATAAAATGCTGGAAATGTAGATAAAATATTTCTTTACTTACATTACAGCAAATAATAAATAATAATAATAATCATAATAATTAATAATAACAATACGGCATTTCTAAAATACTACTATGATCGAAAGTGCTTTATGATATAATACATCATATAAAACATCTTTGAAATAAAAACTTTCAAAATAGTTTAACAACAATAAATTTAAACACCTTCAAAAACATAAATGTAATTCGTTTAGCATGCTGTTTAAATGCTTTCTAAAAAGTGACAGTTTTTCGATTGCCATAAATTTGCGCTTATTTTTACGCCTGTCAAATATGTCCGCTGTGAATGTGAGCGAACCGAGCGAAACAAAACGGACACCTTTGCCTTAACGTTTTTTGTTGAGCGATTTTTAACGGATCACCCATCAGATTGTCAGATCACGTCTAAAGGAGGCATGAGTCCTCAAAACTGTATAAAACTAAAAACGTTCCTACATTAAAGCAGTTTAACTATGGTTACGTTACTTATGTTGAAAGGTATAATAATATCCGGTAAACAGATTGCCAACTTGTATTTAAATATAAAAATGTTTGCTACTAATGCAATTCATGTTGCATATAAAAGCCCTAATGATGAAAAGGTTACATGGCTCAACAGATGATATTTTGTCCGTCCGTTCTACATAATGTTCATATCGAAAGTTGGTTTCGTGTTAAATTATTGCGGGCACGGATCCCGAAACTCATACGGACACAAGAAACAGATCATTTCACATAGAGGCATAATAAAGTATAGAATCTGTTCATTTCATATCACTGGAAAAGTTGTTGTAGAATATATCGTCAGAAGTGTTCTGGGGGGTTTTGGTGGCATTGAAGGTAATGCTAGTTATACTCACGATTTATAACCAACTGTATACTCCAATAGAAACGTACATCGGTTGACAAAAATTGACATATATAATTGCCTTCGTCTTCCCACGTCACGTTGCTTAAAACTAAGTCTTTATAGTTGGCCGACCAGCTCACTCGATTGATGTGATGAAGACCCGGATTCCGGGTAGGGTATCCCTGCCCAGTGTACTTCTTCCAATCTGGAGGCCCACTCATCTTGGATACACATGGCCGGTATCTATGGGACACTCTAACACAGCAATGGTACCGAACTGAACACTTAAAGTAGTGTTAACGGATGATGCAACTGTCAATAAATAATCATAAAATAACACTGGTATTCTTAGGAATTGTATAAATCTGATTAGTATTTAGGCATGTAGTGAATAGCTTTAAGTCGTTAATGTTATAGTTCAACCCGATCAGCGATTAAGACGTCTACACAGCGGGACATTACCTTATACTTTTATTTAAATACACACTGAATGAAGTATATCAGATTTTGCAAAAAATGAAATAGTTTAAAATGAAATCTTTAAAAGGGGGTAAATAGGATCCTGTCAATAATTGTAATTATGTAGAAAGCACAAAAGTAATATATCAAGTTAAAAGAATAATGCCAACAAATGCACATTCAGCGAGGTATATCTATCCTAAATATAACAACCGTTCTCAGTGTTTTATCCCGGATGCCGGGCTTTAGTAGTCGATCTAAACGAGTGTTGAAGAGTTGCCTGTCGAGTGCAACAGTTTAAAATCTAGACTCCGACTTTTAGAAGCCGAAGATTTGTGTACTAATGTTTGTAAAATGGCGCCGTAATTGGAAAATAACGGAAAATAACGACACTGTCCGTTAAAGTCTGTAAACATCCGATACTAGTTAAATCGCGAATGGAGTCTGCACCAGTGAGTCTTGTAAATGCTAAGGCGTCGATTAATGCATAGTGATCGTTATTCCGTTCACTTTAAGTGTACGACACGCATTTTATTGCAGTAGGGATAACAGTCCAATTGTTGTTTTTTTCAAAACAGTTTTTTGTTCTCAGTTTCTCTCAAAAACAATATAACATAACCTACATTTCTAGCCAATGAGATGACTTGGTTGCCTCCACTAAAGGCAACTCTTAGTTGTTAAGAGTTGGCTCTTAATGGAGGTCACCTGTTGCCCTGGCGGGAATGTATTACTCCGCATATTTGTCCATATTTGGCTCAGTAAAGCATGCCATGTTGCGATGATTAGCTCAACATGTACATAACATAGTTGATCAAGGTGGCTATTGAAATAGGTTCAATGAAACGAGGATTAGGCCAAGACAAAATACGTGTTAAAATACAGTGTGATTTATCTTGGCTTTAACTGACATGAAAAATAGAAAAGTACTTCGAATGCTTATTTAACTAAAACCTTACAACGTGAAAGAAGAAAATGCTTTTTAAAACAATGCTTATGTTTTTTATGCTTTTAAATGTTTAATTTCTCCTTTCTAACCTCACTTATTGTCATATAGCATAACCAACTTGTTAGGTTTTATTGGCCTTACATTAACATTTATAAGTTTTGCATTAAAATAATTCCATTGCACATTGTAAATACGATATCATAGTTCATCACAAAAGTAAATCGGTTACTTGATCCATGCATAAATGACTTCATGTATTGCTTTTCTTTATAGGCAACCAATAGAGATGTAGGTTATGTTCTAAGTATGTTAGAACATGGCAGAAATTCTTAATGGCTAAGAAGAGGCTCGCTCACTGCGTTCGCTCCGTCCCCTTTTAACCATTAAGAATTTCTAAGTCATGTTCTAACGTACATTTATGCTTATCATCAATCAAGAATTGTACTTAAATAGATGGTGCACCTACGACCGTTTTCTAACATCAAATTTTAAAAGATAAAAAATATATATATTGTAATAAATAAGACACATCTATACAAGTATTTAAAATATCTATTTGCCTAAAGTATATTAAACATCTTATCAACACTTCACAACTTACATGTAATATAATGAAGTAAATACCCAGCGTAAAACATTAATCTGTTCATCCTCAGATTTTATGTACAAGTGCAATTCACTGACAAATAAACCCGGAAGAACGTTAAATGTGCCCTGTATATGTCGATGTTTACCTTGACATTCAATATTTAAGATGGCTTGCGATCGTAAACTATTCACCATCATTTGTACAACCCTTTACGATAATAATTTCCGGTGTTTAAAAAAGACCGACGTTTGTAAGCATGTATGGTATTATCTGAGATATAGATATTACCAAATGAACATGTTACAGGACATTGTAACTGAGCAAATGATACCTCTTATATTTCAGCACGTCTTCGCATTAAGTCGCTTTTATTTGGTATAAACTAAATTATGTGTAATGTGCACGCATGTCTACCACAGCTATTTTTTAAAGGAATTGAAGAATAAAACCTATTAATAAATCATTCGAAGACATTTTATCACCGAATGTTAACATTGGAATACCCAATTTTGATTTATCTACACTCTGTTAAGGTTGTTAAATATTGTCAGATTTTTCAACAATCACTTCAGCTTGTATGTCAGAGGGATTTATTTAGTAAATTGACAAGTTGTTTTCTGGGTACGAATCCACTCAATTTTACGTTTAACTTATCTATTGCATCGTTTGTTATCAGCATGTTCAGTTAACATTCATAAAACTTTATATATTCAGTGAAACTTATGCGAAATTAATACATTAAAAATCATAAACAAAAACGTTCAAGTGTGATGAAGTGTTATATTCTATTTATAAGTCAACTTCAAATTTTATCAATAAGCGTTCTGTATTTTTACTAAGCAGTCTTGAACACAATCAGCATATTAGAGGATATTTGTTTCGGATTTTGACAGAAAAGGATTTCATCGATTTTTTTAATTATTTGACATTAATATGCTTATTAATAAAACTGTCATGAAATAAAACTTTTGTCTTGCGATAAAAAAATCTCATGGCGCAGTAATTTGCATTTTAGCGGTTATACACATTAGCGGTTGTAGTTGATCCATTTTACTTTTAAAATGCATTTGTACAAGGATGCGTGGTGATTATAAAAGCTGCTTCAATGACTTTGTTTATCAATATTTATATGGCGTTTGTAAAGGAAAGTTAATACATTTATTAATAATATAAATATGCAATAAAACAATGTTGCCATCTGAGACGGTAATCGAACCAACGGCCTGTTACGCCGCATAACAGCATTGACGCATACACGGGTTGTAATTCTAGATTGCAGACGTCTGCTGTACCAGCGGCGTTAATTTGCTTTATTGTTTATGTGGCCGTAGATATTAAGTGTTTATAGATAAATAACAGGTATGAAATAGCCGTTCAACCGTTTGTGACAGTGTATTATTTTTGATAAAATATTGGTCAAAGACAGCCAACTATATATTAAGCTTCAAGATTTAATGCGTCAATGAATGACGACGGTTTTTTAAAAGTTGTATTGACCGCTTGCGTAGAGTGATCATCTTGTAAAGAAAGTTTTATTAATATAACAAGACAGTCACAGACGTTAAACAGTTACTCAGTTGAGTGTAATTGTCGGCATTGTAACGTCGGAAAACGTCCTTCCTTTGTTCTACCATGGAAGAAGTGCGTCCCTTTCCATGTGCACTCGGAAAACCAGTGTTTATTAAACAACGATCTTCAGACACAATTCTAAAAAGTCCGTTTATCGACGACCGGCAAAAAACCTTTTCAAAGAATGCAGAGTGGGCAAAAGAGTTTGTTATAACCCTTTTCTTGCAAACAGAAGTACACGTAAGACGGGTTTTAATGTGTTGGGAGCACTCGACTTTATTCCTTCATAATTGAGAGTCATCGGAAAACTATAGTGGATGTTTTATCCTACTGGCATTAGATATACGTCTAAATGAAACAATATGTTGAACACAATAAATAGTCATTACCTTTACATGTATCATTCAGCGTGTGTAAGATATAAAATGCAGTTTTTTCAGTCAAAAGTCGTCGGCATTGCCTATGCTTGTTACATACATACACCGTCATGTTTTACGCCATTTTTTAAAGAGCCTAGGTTGCGTTTTGCGCAATACTATTAACAGATGTACATTAAACAGATATATTTGCTTTTTATCTTCCTGATTAGACCGTATACCTTTAATTGATACTTAATTAAAGCTAAAAACTTTTTTTTTTTAATTTTTGCAATCGAATTATTTGAATGCATTGCATGTATACAAAAGTTTACATTTAGTACGTTTGACAATGTGTGTGCGCAAAATCAGAATATTGTCAATAAAGTAGGCTGTTTAACGAAAAGTTATATTCTGTCCATAGGAGTAAAACTCGGAGAACCCAAAAGCCCGAACATATATTAAGTGTACAATGTACATCTAATTTGCATTAGTATAATAAATATGTTCAAGTCAGTAAATAGTTTAATGATTCCTTGTCATTTATTTAATCCATCTACAGTTAGTGTAACACAGTGTCTAATTGAATGTCAATAAATGTGTTGGCATTTCTAAACAAAGTATACATTTATTTAACATAGTATTACATGTATTCTTAAGTCAACTGATATGTTAGACAATAAAAAACGTTAGACTGTAGGTTTGTAAAATTCTGCGTGTTTATTGTTATCCCGACTTTGTTTCAGTACAAGTACGGTGCCCTTAAACTTGACACAGTCTCCCCTATCAGCAACATTTCTCTTTGAACATCTCTGCAATTAAAAATCCTATATTATGCTATTCACAATATATATTTTATGACAGGAAAACGCATAACAACACTTGACAATGTTTATGTTAAATCAATTTGTTGATACATGTATATTATATTTCAATATATTTTCTATAATACATAAAAATAACACGTGTATATCTTCTTTCAATTATTTAGCAGTGTCACTTGACGCTATGCTAGTATTTTACTCTCATTTCTTAAGGCAAACGTGTACATTTATTTAATGATATCATTTGGTCACGCCGATGTCATACGAGTATTTAGGTTTTTCGTCACTACTTTCGAATCAACGTTCAGGTAAGCAGCCTGTTACATTTGTACTAGACTACGTATGCAGATTAAGTATTGGTAATGCTTAGTTTAACCACGTTTATTTAACTCTGTCCAACCGTACGTAGGTCAACTAGTACCTGTAATATGACATCATCAATTATGTTGAAAATAATGTAAAAGTCAAACAAACAAACATGGTTCTTTATCTATAACATTGCGTTTGACCAAATCGTTCTTATTTTGTCAGACATAATACAACACTGTCCGATTTCAAACTAACATTAGACCGGAATAATGGTTTATCATCCTTCATCTCATGACAAGTTATTACATGTGTGCATCCATTTGTCTGTAATACTTAATATATATAAATGGATTTTGCAGTATTTTTATAATGCTTTGAAGATAAAGGGTAACATAACACATTATACAGAATGAATTTGACAAATCAACTGACAAGCGAAGTGTTGATTGAAAGAATTCGCGAAGAAAATAAAACAAAATACATGATATTGAATAACATCGAAACAGTACTAGTCAGTAATATATGACTGTGTTTTTTTAATTATAACAAAATTTTATTTGAAAGTTGCTCGCTGTAAAATTTCATTTAAATAATTTAAAGAAATCAAAGCCATATTCATAAAATTTTATTTAATATTTTATTTTATTTAAAAAGTGTGCGCACATAATTGATACTTTGTTGGTGGTATACGGATTTGATAATTATTCTTTCAAAAAGGGTAAAGGATAAATAATATGTTCTGTTCGAGTGTGCGTGCTCTTAAATCTCAATGCGTTTATATGCGCATACTTCCTATATTCGCGGCGAAACAGGCTCGATACAGAGTGTCACAGAAATGCTTTTTCGCATGCTTTTTTATTACTTAAAAAAGAGCCAATTTATTTTCAATGTTGTGGGATTATTATGGAAAGATTATGTGTAAATGATATTTCAATGTAGTGATTTTGTGTCTCAAATCTGACAGCAAACAGCATTGTGATTAATGAAATCTGCATCGTAAAATGACAATTTGTAGTTTCCCCCCCCAAAAATAGTTGATTTACACAGAGAAAACAATGTACTTATTACAGTTTGGATGACGAGTAAAATTTTGCCTGTAGCCTATAATGTTCAAAAATAAAAATCAATTTTCTAACCCATTGACTAACGCAGTATATTTCTTTAAAACAACATTGAAATAATAGATTCCTAATCGACACCGTTCGAAAACCCCTCCTTTTTAGGCTTAATATTTCCCTGTTCACAGTGATTGGGTGTTCTTCTCGAGTGGCTGAGGATGATGGTAGAACAATATAGAGTACGAGGGAAACTCTGCAGGAAGTACAGCTTGATTAGGGTTACAACAGCCTTGTTTTTATTGAAGCTGTTAATGCTTACTTTTCAATCAGGCCACTCCACTGACGTCCCCAAGCGCATGAGCACAATTCTTTGTTTTATCAAAACATAATACTCATGTACAATCCATGAACCTAGACGACAAGAAAACAACTTGGGAGCACATAGTGTGCATTAATTATTCTCGACAGCAAACATTTCCTTTTTTTTATCGCATTTGTATCTTAAAAACAAAATTTTAAAAGTCATTTCCCTTTTAATTCCACATACAAATACATTTCGATAGAGTGATTTTGGCTCAGCGTTAAAGAATGTTTTACATAAGTCATTAACCTATACATATCAACTACATTAGCATTTACTTAAATTGTTTTACGTACATGACTATCAAAATTGGTCATTTCTGTAATCATTATACAATACAATGGTCAATGGAATCTATTGTTGGCACATGTCTGACACGTTTCCTAGTTAACACTCACAAATACCAGTCACTTGCCGTTGTTGTTCACTACGAGTTTCCGGTATCCGTGTTCTGTCAAGTTATAATGAATATATAAACTATAGTTGAAAGTTGGATGAACCCCTTGACTGTAAATAATCGGCTGACCTAAACAAAGATGCATACGTACAAATCAAATCACATCATGTAGTAGTTTTCGTTTTGCATAAAAGCCAAATCGTTTGGTCCATCAATTCTACTGATTAATCATAATTGTACACAAGCATTTATTATTTTAAAGTACAGTTGTAGCAATGCCAACAAAAATATACATGCCCGAAGATAAGGCAATTTTACCTATGACTTAGGGTTTGTATAATGTTTATGCTTGTTTTCCAACAAAAGTGCGTTCATGAATTAAGCAGTTTTATATTTAAAATCACTTTTCAAAATCCATTTTAGTTAAGTTGACGTCGTAATGATATAATGTCAACTTTTGAGTTATGATAAACATTGTATTTGCTTTAATGTTAAGGTGTGGAAGCGCATTTGACAAGGTGAAGATTATTGACAGAATATGTCAACTTAAATAAAAAATAGATCGACGAAATACGAAACTGTTTCTAAAAATAAGCAGGAATTTCACTGTAACATATGCATTGGATTTGCCTTTATGTGAACTGTTTTTATGGGAAATAAAATCGGGGTGATCAAAAGTTTGACATACATAAACATCTGAGAAGTTTTGATTAAAGTTCCTATCCCACACATGGTGGATTTAAATGTACCAAAAATATCAAATTAAACAGCCGTATTTCATAGATAATCAATAAAATGCATTATCAATAGAATAGTTCTTTGAATTTCATTGAAATCCCTTGTTGTCGTTATAAAGGTGAAACAAAAACGTGTGTTCTCTGGTCCTGGAAGGATTTTCCGGTTTATAAATATAACGCAATTTTCTTCGCCGCGAACCCTGCTAGAGTAAAAATAACGCCGCAAGTTAATGAGTAATTCTAATTTTCTATCAATGTTTGCAAAATAGATCGTTAGAACGGTAACAATTCATGACAAAATATATGTGCTTTTACAATTCTATACTGGCTTTTCTTTGAGTGAAAAAGTACCAATAATAGTTAAATGTATATTAACATAACTGTTAACCCTTTGAAGACATGACACATAAACACGTTCGGTTGTATATACGTTTATTAACACACTATGTATATGTTAAATGTGTGTCGGGCCTGTCGGTCTAAGACCGACTCTACCCCGAGAGATCTCCTGACATCCCGTCCTAG
>Ga0224511_10000838_pt1 | contig 16577 bp, 7 predicted proteins | sample SF_May12_sed_USG_2_FD_169988 | JGI IMG/M metagenome (GOLD analysis project Ga0224511, IMG submission 169988) | Sediment microbial communities from San Francisco Bay, California, United States - SF_May12_sed_USGS_8_1 | ecosystem: Environmental > Aquatic > Marine > Sediment | place: USA...
AGACATTCAAATAATAAGGTTTGATCGGAGCGTTTCGAGATTGGAAGTGATATCAGTGTTTTCGGTTTTGATAAACCCTGTTATGCTTAACATTAATCATGCACACAATATAAGGAAGAACCATTAAACAGTTTTCTTAGATATCTACTACAGTGATTCAACAATCATCTAAATGCTAGCCTTTGCCTGCACGTATCATAATTATGCATAATATATCGCTATAACAACAAATATTGTATTAGATACCTTAAACCATGCCAAAATGACATCAAATGTTTTGGGAAGATTACTTTTGTTAAGTACGGAAATCCTACTAAAACTGAGATATTATCAACAGTTACTGAATTGAATTGAGTTTTAGAGACACATTTAAAATGTCCTCGTTTGTTTCGTATTGCTTTTGAAAATTTAAGCTTTATAGTTATAGTAAAATATCATTGTTTAAAAATCATAACATATTTTGCGACAACTTTTTCTAGTACTGAAAACAAAACAAAAACACTGATAACTAACTTTTCAATTTACATTTTTATGCTAGTGGAAAACAAAATACGTGTGCGTTGTTCATGTTTTACATCTGTCTGGAACACAACTTACTGCTTTATAGTCAATGTTCATCTCTTATTTACTAAATTAAAACTCTTTCGTTTTATGACGTTTGTTTCCATGTTAACGGCATATAACACTGACTGTTCTTAATATGAACATTATTCATTACACTATTATATCTGAAAATTGGAGACAAGAAAATAATCATACTAATGTTGTCGCGTTGGCGATCGTGATATAAATATTATCTGAAACCAAAGCCTCTTTATTCATAATGAAAATGTAATAGGATTTACTGCAGGCGCAATCTTATTCGCCTGTGTTATCCATTATTTGATGGATTTTGTTAAAAATGCAGACATCGCCAACGTTTAAGCTGACAACCAGCACATGGCACACATATCCCTTTATTTTCCTTTCACCATTATTTACTCAAAATTTACAAATGTATTTATACATAACATTTTGTTAAAACCTTTCTTTTCGTACACTTGATTACACGTGCACATATCCTTAAAATAGCTTTCAGTACGACAATTAATCGTTACGAATTTTTCGGGAGGGGGGCGCTTTATAAAGAAATAAGTGTGTAAACGTATAGAACGCTAATCTATGAATTTAGAACGTTAATAAAGCCACACTTATGTTTTCAGTTAATAAATGAATAAAAAATTAATGTAAATGCATCGAAAAATACAACACCATAAATATATATGGCCATTGCTAACTAAAAAAAACATTTCTATTGAATTATGGAATCATTACTTTTTTTCGAATATGAGATGGAAAATCCACTCTCTTTAAAACAGCAATTAAGGGCATCTAAATGTGTCGGTGAATAATCGCACCTCACTACTGATAGTCAATAAAAGGCGTTATTATGTTTCTTCATCTTAAGGAATAAAGTGTTCAAAAGTATATACAAAACTCTAGCCACAAAATTAAAAATAAATAAACAAGTCGTTGATTTCATTATACAAATGCCAACTAATATTTGTGAGGCTGGTCTGTAAAAAAGTCGGTGTTTATTCATTGTGTTTGTGATAGAGTTATGACAGTTAGTATTACCGAAAGACAATGAATGGGCTTGTTGTCCCAGGAGGCCGACTCCAGTGGTTGTCTGAGATGTTTCGTTATCATATCTGATATGTTCGTATACTAGTATTGAATGGGGTTTGGTTTAATGTTTTATTGCAGCTGTGATGTAAATATGACGAAAGACGCGCTAGAGATGCCGTGATGTCTGTGAAAAATATATTTAAAGATAAATAACTATTTGTTTATTAGCCATGCAGGGTGTTTTTGTATTAGTTCTCCTCACCAATACTTTGTAATCAATTTTTTAGTATACATTGTTGTTTATACTTTTCGTTCATTTGATCGATCCCTGAGCCAGACAAAAACTTCCAGGGTGATTTGGTAAGATTTTTATCTAGAATTCTTTAACAATTAAGAAAAACACCCTTTCAAAGACCCATGTTTGAAAAGTATGCATGCGTTGCTGAAGTAGATGTTTACGCGGTAAACTAGCGCACAGTCTGCGACTCTTCCCAACTGTAGACATCATCACCCAGCCAACTACCACGACCAAAGATTGGATTCAGGACCCATGAAATGACACACAAGTCTTTGTCGACGACGCTGCTTGACCTTGCGAAAACTCAAGTGTTTTATTTTCGTATCACCGGGGGTTGCATGTTTGAATAAGGAACCTTACATGTTTATGAAATTATGAATACATATTTATACAAAACGCTTTTTTTAAAAAATGAAGTACAAATAAATCGCGATTGTTTTAATTTAACAAATAACAACTAATATTTTTAAGACCGGCTTAATATATAGCCGGCGATTAATCATACTAGTGCTTTGATGGAACTATGACACTTTGCATTACAGGGAACAATAGATGGGCTAGTTGCCCCGGGAGGCCGATTCCAATCCTTTCTGTGATATTTTTGCAGAATAGATGATGTACGCATTTGTAAAACAGAACTTCTAGCCACTTTTCATTACAGGAACGTCGTTGTTTTATAAAGGTAACAAATATCCAGTCATATACTTTGGCACCTTTGTAAATTGCTTGCGACATACTTGCGATTACAAAGTTCTAAAAATAGTTGAAAATTGTACTCAGTGTTTTCTTATGCCGGGTACGCTTCATGGGAGATTTCCTTTTTCTCCGATTTGTTACCAAAGCAGTCCGTAACAACGCATCGGACGAGAGTGTCCCGGGTTCGATTCCCGTCTCTTGCAATGATTTTTATGTTTGTCTTGTTGTTGTTGTTGTTGTTGTTGTTGATGTGTCTTTACTTTTTTGTCCAAAACACATTATTTGTCATAACATTTTGAAATGCTTTTTGCAATGTTAAATAATTTAGAATAGTTAACATAATGCAAAATTTGTGATAGATTATAAGGGTATCAATACAAAGACCTAGCATCTTTAAGACTTCAGCACTGCTGAGTGATAGTAAGTGATTTTAAAATAAAATTTAAAAAGAAAGATGAGCACGGTCTGCATTTTTATTAGTTATTGTGCATAGTTTAGTTGCATTAGATTCATCAGAATCTATCGGTGTTCACAGTGACAGGTCATTCCCCAGCAGTGCCAGACGGCATCCATGCCACATAAAAGGTGACTGGGATCGCTGGCCAGACAATCTGCTGCTGATGTGCAAGGCCCGTGAACAGTAACTGAAATTTAAAAAGAAAACAATGCAATCTAAAGGACATCTATAGCTCCCATCGCAATACTTCATCGTATTTTATTGGTGTGTGTAGCCATATCTTCGTCGGACAGAAGCGCATGTTGTTCCAATGAAAAAGTGCAATATACGGCGATAACCCAACTACTGCAAGTGGCCAATTTATACTAAAACGATTTTGACCTGTAAGTATAACTGTAACCTTCAGTTATGGATGTACATGTAACTCATGCCTTTTGCACATCAACTCTTGTTATCCTGACCTTGTGCAAAAAAACAGCTTACTCATGCCGTCTGGACATTGGCTAATCATGTAAGCCAAGATTCAACAAACTCATTCAAATAATGTGAAAGGTATGAACCTGACACTAAATGCGGCTTAAACATTTGACCTTTCAGTGCGACCTTGACCTTCAGCCTAAAAGACTGCCTCATGCATTCTGCACATCGCCTTAGTGAATCAAAGATTTGAGCCATGTTAAATAAAAATCCTTTAAAGATTGCGAAAGAAATGGAGCGGACACGAACATGGAATGACTGACAAACAGACCGAGAGACAAAGAGACGGACGGACGAAGGGCATTTTCCTGTCCCGCTTTGCGGTGGAGGATTTATAAGTGTTTAAGCAAAAATGAATTGAAGTGACGTACCATTTCTTCTAGTGCTTATTATAGATGACCCATACTCAAAGTGGAAAAAACAAAATGCCTCTAACGTAACCAAGAGCCGCCATCTTTGACAACTTTGAACAGTTTATTTGACCATTACACGCCACTTTTTTACGCTTCAAATAATGTATACATGTGTATTTACTTTGATTACTATGATTATTTGTATTAAAATGTATTGCCGACGCCGCCTCTAGGTTTGTGCACAATGTCCCTCACAGCGCGCACTCGGCGCGCCCTAACGCGCCCAAGGCGCTCTAGAAGACAAAACTGCGCCAAGCCGCGGGGTTGTATTTAAGCATGTTTAAATAACGCGGCATTGCGCTTTAGGCGATGAAACATCACGCATCTCTGAGATCTACACATTTATGGACGCTATATGAGCGCAGTAAGTACGCCACTCTTGTGCGACTGGCCTTTAATTGACACTTTGTTTAAACAATGTGTTTACATACATTAAATATAAACATATTTGGGGAGCTATGAGGTCCGTTAAATTACAGTGGTAACAATATGCTTAAAATATTTCTATTTATTTGAAAAAAAATATAAATTAGGAATAAATAAGAATTCATAATATCGGCAAGTTGAACGATGTCTCTTAACACGGGGTTTTGTTCTAGTAAAGTTGTATAAAAAAAGTGTGCTCAACAGAGTAAAACTGCTGTAAGGAAATACAATTATAGATACATTTTCAGATAATTGTGTGTTATTCGGACTATGCTTGCAATACAACTGTAGATGTCGGTGTTGGGGCCTTAAGTGTGACAGGGCAATGCTTTAGACTACTAAGATAAAAATAGCCAAAAAATACTTACTGCAGGTACACTTGTTGGCTACACACTGTGCAGCAGTAGGACAGCCGATGTCGCCACACCCCGCGTCGTCCGTGCAGTGTTTGACAGCCGCAGCGGCTGAACGTATATTATAATTATATTTACATGTATATAAAGCAAGAAATGCCACTTACAGAATCGACTGTACCATATCATGGCAGTGTCGGGTCCAGAGTTTGACCTTGGAGCGATATATTTTATACTAAACATACATAGCTCCCTCGCGCGGGTTCGATACCAGTCAAGACCATTACGTCACTTATGGTTTGGTTTATTTCCAATTTTACTTACAAAAACATTCTCGCTAACTAATTTAAACAAATAGTTCGTGTTCATCGATCCCGTTACTACCTCTTTACAAAACTGCGCGAACCGGCAATATGAAACGTTTATGACGATAGCTTATAAAAACACGGGTCGCTAAGAACTTTATCTAATCAGAAGTGATTTAAAGTAATGGGGTATTTCGGAGGGGGTGGGTATATGCCACAGACAAATGAGTAATGGTGTACGTATAATAAGTACATTAAATGTCAACAACAAAATTAAAAGCATTTTAAATTGGCATAATGGCGCTAAGCAGCTTTACTTCATTAACAATATTGTATTTTATACCGATTGTATACCTTTTATTAGTCATTGTGAAAAATAAATACCCAACACGTTTGATTTAAATAATATTTATGTGAAATATTGTTTTTCAAATATAAACTAATGTGTATAACACAACAGTAATGTTAGAATTTTAAAAGTTTGTCTTTTCTGATGATTCAATATACTCAACTATTTACCTACGAGCTGGAAGAATAACAGTAAAAATCGCATATTAGACGTTCAAACGTTAGATAAAAAGTGGTGAAAAGTGTTACTCTGTTTATCTTAAATAGACCAACATGTTAATGTTAAAGGAACATAAACAGTTGTTTTCTTTCTATTTTTTTCTTCAGAGTATTTTTTCGGCGCAGCTGTTTAGGTTCGATTTTAAAATTGTGTTTTAGCCAATGAAAACATTGTATGACAAAATGCGTCAACTATTTTTTTAAAGCGTTAACTAATTATTTAGACTGGAAAACGAACAGTTGTTCGAATGTCTGTAATTCAGATTCTGGAACGGTTTTGGATGAACTATTTCGGTCTCATTAGTTTTGTCAGATTTCTGACCAAGATGTATACATTAATACCTTTAACTAACAGAAAATGTATTATGTTTTACTCTAATTGCTGTTTGTAAGACCTTCATAGTTATCATTGGTGGTAAAATCCCCTCCCATGTCGTACCGCGAACTTCTTTGTTTTACACCTGCGGCCTGATATTGGCCATACGTAATGCGTACTCAAAGCACTTGTATAGTGTTCAGACATATAATGCAAGTAAAACGTCATTGGGAAACCACAATTGCAAACTGAAGTTTGATTTTTTTTTTCTAATGGTATATCCCAACAAATCATTTTATTCTAATAAGTAAGTCAAAAATATCCGCCAGCCAAACAAGCGCTCATAAATGCATTATCTAATATGGAAATAGTGTCCTGTTCAATGGTCAAAACTGCAGATTTAAACTAAATAATTGAGTACTGCGTTCAAAAACGACCGGTCCATTGCGTACTGTGTACGGCCTAAACAACCCTGGCTTGAATACAGCGTACCGAACAGAGGATTCGCCCTCTATCTGTTACTGCTGCTGCTGTTTCTAATAATGTTGTTGATTAATGCGCTGATTTTAATGTTTTATTGATGTGTATCCCTTTTATATAAATATATAAAGAGTCATGAATACGCTGTAATATGGAGATGTTAACCATTTCTGTCGCCGGGTCGTGATGCCCTAATTATGCATTCCATAAACATGCCGTACCTTTGTTCTCGTTACTAAAGTGAGCACATTTATCTTCACTATCTCTGAACCTACATTCATTTCTGCAAGGCCATGATCGTGTGGAAAGGAATATTCTCAAGGACATGCATGCTTCTTAATAACAGTGTGAGGTCATTTACTCGTATATGCATTCTTCATGCTTCCAAAGGGAATTTGTTTGTTTTTTCATTATGATTTTCGTTACAAACCAACTGCAACTTGTGTATGCATTTAACTGCATGAAAACATAGGCAAACAATGCCAAGTTTGCTGGCCACTTTTTCAACAACGTATTTTTTCTGTAATAGTTTAACATGCGTGAATAATTATATTTGGCATTTCCTTATGTTAAGTGTAAAAGTGTTACTGCCAAAGATAGGTGTTTTCTTAATCTATGTTACGTTTTGTTGCTTTGCGTGTTTCGTTCTGTGTTTGTTTTTGTACGGGCCATTTTGTCACGGTTTCCTTAAACTTGATCCTATCTACATTGTTTGCAACATTTTTCTTTGAACATCTATTTCATTTGTATTGACAGTAAAAATAAAATAAAACAATTAATGTGGGATGCAATCATAGAATTTTAAGTAAGTGTTTTAAAACGAATGCGCTATTTATTGCAGGGGTTTCAAGTTGAAAAGCCATACGACCGGTAAGTTTGCCTTGACAAAGAGGTAAGTAATCTTGTCTATATACGATTCGCTATAAAATTATTCAGGTACGTGTTGTTACGATTGCGTCCCATTTACAAATGACAGACCTATCCCAACTTGACGTCCACGTTTTTCTTATAATGCGTTTATAAACAACTATCGCTATACACACGGTCATATGCATATTTAGCTTGTGTGAGGATGACGCTTAAACAATAAAATTATGTTGACTCTTTTCAGAGCTCGGACAATGACACTTGTTTTGAGGACCAACCGGTAACGACTGAGATTCCTATGCAGATATGGACACACTGCACTTGGAGAAGTGGTCACGTGCGACTAAGTAAAAGAAGGCAACGTAGTTGTGAAAGAAGGCACGCGTGAGATTTTTCAGATTTTACAATCAACAGTGTTTGCTATATTTATAATTGTTTGATGCCAAAAGATGCCATTTTTGTAAGCACTATAATTATAGAAAGGTCATATAATCACTTCATTCTTACCGTTGTGCGTCTTAAGCCAAGGAATGCTTACCACAAAATGCAAACAGGTGATAATAAGTTTGTAAATGGTGTACAACATGTGCTCGTATCTAATGACATTTTTGAAACATGTTATAACGTTTTAGATGATGAGGGAGAAGAGAGGTTCCAGTTGATGCCGATATATCTGTCGCACGTATACCACCAGCACAGTCTACTGCAGCTGCTACGAGTGTTGTTTGAAGTGGAGTTGTGGGCGCTGTTGCAAACGGTACAGCATTCGAATCCAGACAACCTGGAAATGCGCTCACGTTTGCAGTGGATAAATATGTCCGTCAGCTGGACCATTGACAGAAATCCGATTTACCCTAACGCGCATGTGACTTTTCTGCTTTAGTTTTCTATTGTGTGTTTTTAAAAAATGTTGGAAATCTGAAAACAAACAAATGAATACAATAAATGTCTACGAAAAAAGTGTCGTTTTATTTAACACCTGCATACATGTATAAGCATAAGACGCATATATAACTCAGTAAGTCTTCTTCCTATTTATGACTATGTACAATGTGTGTACTTGTCTAATTAATGTTCTGTTGTGTTCTGTTCTGTTCCTATTGACTGCGTTCACATGTATTTGCATAACTGCAGTTTACACAGTTGACAAATATATCCCTGAAACTCTTCAGTCAAGTTAAACATAATTTATGGACAATATCCAGTACAGTAGCATTAAGCAAAATATGTCAGCTTTCAAAGAATAACGTCTTACTATCTTTTACAAATAAAGGTACACGAAATCTTTTTTTAAATTAATAGTCATACATACACAATTTAAAAACAAAAACCAAAGTGCATTTACCAGTAACAGACACGATGGCTAGATGTTATTCTCCTTATTAATTTATATATTTTTATTTTGCACAAAATATCGAGAGACAAAAAACATTTCACAGAAAACATTTGGAACTCAGCAAATAGGAATTTTAAATATACGAAAATCTTAAATATACCAATGATAAAAAAGGGTCTAAGCATTATAGAAGCTAGACATAGTATATCGTAAAATATTCACAACCAACGATTTAAAAGGCACTGTTTACATTTTTCCCTGTTTTTAAGTTCACTAAATATGGTGAGACAAAAACATGTTATCTGTATCAAGGGCACCGATACAAAGATATAGATCTAAGCGGTAAACTAGCGCACAATCCGTCCAACAGTAGACACAAGCTGTAATAGAGGGGGCGCCCCACCCCCTTCCTAAGGTCAAATCCTGGATCCGCCACATGTAGATATCATCACACAACCAAATGGCGCAACCAACGCTTGTATTCAGGAACCCATGAAATGACACACCGCGGTCTTTTTCGACTGAGCTTCTTAGCCTTGCGAAAACTCAGGTGTTTGGTTTTCATATCACCCGGGGTTTAATGATTGAATGAGAAACCTTACTTAAAATTATGAATACAAAATTATACAAAACGCTTTTTACGAAATAAATTATAAATAACCTGCGATTGCTTTAATTTAACAAATAACAACAAATTGTTCTGAGACCATATAGTCGGCGATTAATCATACTAGTGTTTTGATGGAACTATGACACTTTGCATTACTGGGAACAATAGATGGGCTAGTTGCCCCGGGAGGCCGATTCCAATCCTTTCTGTGATATTTTTGCAGAATAGATGATGTACGCGTTTGTATAAAAGAACTAGCTAGCCACTTCTCATTATTGGGACGTCTTTGTTTTATTATTGTAGCAAAATACCCTTATTATTTATCTTTGGCACCTGGTTAAATTGTAAGGACACCCTAAAATCTTTATAAAATGGTATAAAGTGCCTACTCGCTGATAGATAATAATTGAATAGGAAATCCTTAGCATTCGTCTTTTCTTATATGAATGGTCTATTCAAAATAAAAAAGATTATAGCTTGAATAGTTCATCGCATGCGATTACTTTAAACTAGCTTAAAATTGTAAGACAAGCAAAATTAATTAAACTTTAATATCAAGCTCTCAACTTAATATTGTAGTTTTGTGCTGTTTTTGAATGTTTCATTTTTTATTAGCATTATTAACCTCTTTTGAATTGTGTGAACATGATTGGTTATCAATGCGGCCTGCGTGTCAAGTTGTATGCTGGTATTCTCGGTTATGTATATGTTGAAGCAACATAAAACATTTAACCCGCTTACCGTGTGTTTTTTCACAACAATATACTATATAGGACACTTGAAGTATATTATAATTTAAGCGTATTTAAAACGTGTATTTTGCTTGGTAAAGCGGTTCACTAGTGTACGGTTATCTTACCAATACACTCACTAAGATAACTTCGTTAAATACTTCATTAGCAGTGCTTAGTGATGCTAAAACAAGTATATTATACAACAAAAAGTATTCAACAAACTGTTACGTAAATGATTTTGAAGGTGTAGAATTGATGTGGGTATATATCTCTCCCTTTCATCAATATATCAGTTTGGCGGTATGTGTGCAAAGGCCTCACACATATCGACAGCTTGCATTCTCACAGACCTTGGCGGAGAATTTGAGAGACAGATGTAGGCGTCATTGCATCTACAAAATCAACACCAAAATACAAATTGGCAAACAGTCGGCAAATGTTTGGCTAGAAGCTCATAAATTCTGCATTTGCATTTTTTATTGCTATCAAAGCAAAGACATGATCGTGCAGTTGTTTATAGATGCAAAAGTTATGGCATAAAAGAGTTCCGCTTATGCGCTAGGGGGGGCGTCAGTGGTGTGACATCTTTCATTACCACTAATGAACAGCTTCAATAAAACCGAGGCTGCTTTTTTCCCATGCAGCCTATGCTTCCTGAGGGCTTTCCATTTCATCAATTTAATGAGTCATTGACCGTACCAAGGCGGTTACTAAACAATTCTTTGAGAATTTATTTTAAGAAATCTAAAATAATAAAAATAATAAAATGAAAAATGCAAAACACACAAAAAATAATTTATTTTGATGGTCTGTTACGTCCTGTTGTTCTGTGTGTTTTGTGCTGTTCTGTGTGTTTGTTTTTGTACGGGCCATTTTGTCATGGTGCCCTTAAACTTGACCTGTCTACATTGTTTACAACGTTTTTTTCTTTGGACAGCTCTTAAATTTGTATTATATGGTACTCTTTGGAGAAGCAATTTTAAATCTGTCTCAATCACAACAATTTGAATTCGATCAGTATAATGGTTGTCTTGGTATCAATAGGGAGGTTGCGATATGGACGCTAACTTCAACGCGTAACGTGAAAACTACTTTTTGGGGACATCGTCATCCATATATGTGTATCGCCTTCAGGTTAACCCATTATTACAGACGTGTGTGGTTTGCGTCACTCAGCCATGCTTAGCCACGAGGATTCCCTGATCAGACCATGAGCCAGTGTTTTATATCTCTTGAAAATGCTCCATGATAATTAGGTGAAGATTAAACTATGAGGCTGAAACCCTCATCCCTAGCGTACTCCTCTATTTAATTCTTAATATTGCGCATGCTTCGGCTCCATTTCGTTCTAAAATAGGAACTGCATTTTGACTGTTTTAATAAGACAAATGCACACCCTTGCAAATGTATGTGTTTTTTTATAATTTTAATCTGATCATAAATAATTTAAGTTTTATTAATTTCATGTATATGCACTAGCGAAGCGGGTGCGCGCCTAAATGGTGAATTATTATACATTTTATGTTTGTTGCTGTTGTATTAACGTATTTCATGGCAATAATTGCACGTTTTACCTTGTTCTCAATTTGCACGTTTTAAATGGGGTGGGGCACCCTCACAGTGTCATAGCATACCGACAACTACATGAACACTTACATGTACATATACACACGTTATACTAAAAAAACTACTTTTAAGACCAATATACACATATGTATCTTCTTTTTATTCAGATTTAAAGAATACATTGCAATTTCGTGAAATAATTTTTGTCACAAATCGTAATTAAATTTAATACACATGGAGTTCATGGACATCATTTCAATGTTTGACTCGCATTGAGGTCTTTATCAATGGTATGTTTCAATGAACACTCGTTCACGTCTTGTTTCGCAACTCACATTTTACTAACGACTTCAACGTCAACGTGAATGAGCCAGTGCGCGTTGAAGTTGAGGTTTAGGTCGATTTCGCAACCTCCCTAATACCTAATTAGATAACGACGCGAGAGGGAAGTGATCTGGCTTATACAAATACGCCGAATAGAGATTTAAATGCTCAGAGTATCCAAATAGACCATACAAACACGCCTCATCTAGATAATGCAATTACACTGACCATTCGTCACATTGAGATTAGACCATAAAATGTTCTCCATCAGATGCGCCGCCTGGGTTAGAAGCACAAATATATGTAAATGGCGACAACTCGCGGTTGCATGGACCCGACAACATTGCTCGAGTTAACTCTCGTTTTAAGTCAAACCAAATAACAAGGTCTCTTCTATATTTTGAACATGGACAAATACATCATTCTTATCGGGTGTATAAAAAAGCAAAAGCAACAATGAAACTATAGAATCACGTGACATTGCGCGCACCTGTTTATAAGCGGCTGAAAGGTATACAAAATACTACAATATTTTGACCTTTTTTTACCTTTATCTCTGTTGATCGTTTATACTTTTAAAAGAGATTAAGCCTATGAAAGAACCCATGATTTTTTCTTCGTAGCTGTCTAAGCTCACTTTTGACCTACATTTCTGTATAATGACGTCTGTCTGGGATTTCAGAAATCCGCCGTTCTATTGGATGATTTCATAAGCATTTGAATATGACGTGTGGGGAAACAGAGAAAATCCCGTTTTCGATTGGATAAACCTGATACGCGCAAAGAAATAAAGGCCACACTAATGGAATGTATGCGTTTTAGGAAATTTTGCTTCGTTCGTAGATTTTTTTGAGGTATTGCTTTCTAAAGTGTTTTTATTTTGAAACTATAAACAGTACACAAAATATTTTATGGATAAGATGAATTACGTATCCAGATGTGAACCGGTTTATAGTAAAAAGTCTGACATATTACCCAAAAATTATTAGGTTAGCCTCACTACGTCCAGATTTTTCGTTGTGTTGTTATCTTGTAAGTTGACTTGAGCATGTGCTTTGTGTACAAGATAAGACTTGCAAGTTTTTCCTGCCTCTGTCTGTAATTACACAAGTAATAAATCTCCTTAATGGAATTTGAAGACATCACGTACTTTCCAATAAAGTTGGCCAAAATAGCTGTCCACTGAGCCTTGACAATAATCATTCCAAGTTTTCTGTCATCTGTGTAAGATTTATTTACAAGTACTGAGAATTGTGTTATTTTTTCATTTTTATAATCCGACGCCGTTTGTCTTTTTTAAAGACATTTCTTGGTAAACGTAAACTACGCTTTCCTTTCCGCCGACCTTATCGCCACAAAATTTGTGACAAAGATGAAGACTTAACTACAGTAAAAGGAAAGCATTGTCAACGTAGGGTCCTTGAATGCAGCCATTCTTAGTTCGTAACTGAAACTTCCGTACCACGGCATTTTAGTTATGGTTATGAAAATTATTTCAGTAGTGTTTTTTTTTTCAAAAATAATCTTATTGCTTACAATCGACCTTTTCCCGTCTATTACATAATATGAAATCGTTCAAATAATGACCCCATTTGCAAACTCTGTCTCTGTTCTATCCACTTTTTCCACCTTGCGTTTGTTGTCTTTAAAATCTCTAAAGACGCGTTCTCACACAACCTGGACAAATGCTGTCGCCGACGTCAATGTTACCAGTGTGAAACGGTTTTTAAAAACAAAACAAATATTTATTTTTATTTTATCGAGTTAACGTATAAATAATAATGGTAAAAATAAAACACCAAAACAGGGTTATTTGGCATATCTAAAACATTTTATTTGATAGCTTAATTGACTAAGGGTCGTAAAAACCTAATGTCGCCAAAACAAATGCGTCTCAAATAAAACATTGTAAAGAATTATTTCTTGCAATAAATAACACTTTGAAATAAAAATCAGTTTGGATTTACGGCATTGTATCAGATCACTAACAAATTGCTCTCATGTTTATCGTAAGAATTTTTTTCACTTCATTTACACGTGTCGCCAAAACCTGAATAACATACGGGACAACTTTTATTTGGCATCAACAGTACACATGAAGATAACTTTAAACAATTAGTTTCTTCATATTTTAATTAGTGGTACATATTTATTATCATATACCAACACGTTAATGTTTCACAAACACATAGAAAATAAAACACATGCGTTTTGTTGCAGTAACAAAACGTAATTTTGACTTCGTAACATACGGGACAATCAAATTCACAGCTATTTTACCTGTGTTGTTTTTTTACAATTCTGATTACAATTACATGCAAAATGATCATTAGATTATCATATTTTTTATATCACAACATGGAGTTTCTAAAGTTTATCTGAGAAATTTATAATAGATGAGAAACATTGTAAAAACAGTGCTGTAACATACGGGACCATAACATACGGGACGATGACCAGTCAAATTAACGTCTATCATCATTTTTTTATCAATTTTTTTTATGCTTCAATAGCGAATTTGAACAAATCCAGTTGTTTACAAAATTCCGAAACCGGAAATTTTGGAAAATAGAATAAATAATTTTCGACAGAAAAATGACCCAAGAAGAAATCAGATTTCATCGTTAACATTGAATTGGTTTTTGTGTACTATTCAATTTTCTATTTAAGATATAGATTAAAGCTGTAAAATAACACAGTAATGTACCTGTTTAAGTCAGCACAATAATGGGACACTATGATTTACAGTTGTCCCGTATGTTATGCATGCTTGTCCCGTATGTGACACCTTGGTTTTTATCGTGATTTTCATGTACTTAAATGTTTATTACATATTTTATATACAAAATATGTTGATAAATTGATAATACTTTATGTAAAACAATATATAAAAGAGTGTATGGACATTTATTTAGAATTTTAACTCAATGATGCTGAACTAAAATGGAACATAATTTTGCAGTTAACCTTCTTGATGTTATTAATTAAGAGAAACAAATGAATGATTAATTGCTGAAGATTTTACAGCATAATAGTTCAGCTTTCATTTGTGCAGTGCAAAAGAAACACACATTATAATTAGCAAATTGATAACGTTTGTTAACTTACTAGGACAATATGGAGTATTATATGACCTCTTGTGCGTTTCTGTGACCTTTGAAGGTTATGTAAAAACGATGAAGTACATTTAGTTGTAGAAATACTAGTAGTTATAGAAATAATGATGCAGTTAGTTTAAACAGTATACTCATTATTTAAATGTTGTTTGCTCTTACTCACCTGTACATTAACTTCTTTATCAAATAGTCAAGTGCAGAGATAATTTGTTGTATAACCTACGAGCATTTCAAAAGACGTTGTTCAATGAAACAATGATAAAAAAAAACTTGTTTTCCTCTACTAAATAAATCGCACGCGACTTCTAATATAGAAATGTATAAACAACTGCTACTTACCTAATATTTAAATTTAAAAAAGTTAAATCTTTTACACGTTTTAATAGCATGTGCGTGAGTAACGTACGGGACATGTAATAAAGCAACGATTTTCATTTTATATAGATAAAGGTTATATTTTAGGTAAGAAAATAAATATAAAATTTTATGCAATTATTGTTAACCAATTAGTCACTATCAAATAATTTTAAACATTGGTAAATATGTGGTTTTCTCATATTATGCCTTCCTGATGATTTGTTAATATAAAAAAAAAATTCTAAGCAGATGGCAATGACGTGTCTAAAACGTAATGTGAGTTAATGTAATGAAATCATGTTGTTACTTGCAAAACATCATAAAGAGCATATACAATCCAGAAAAAGTATGTGTTGATGACATGAACTTGTGTATTGTCAAATAAATTATAAAATGCGATAACGGGATGAACAAATATTATATTATACTAGTTTTTATAAAATGTATTTGTTTTTAAAGTATAAACATTATTTAAAAATAAATTCATGGGGATCCAAAGAGACTATGGTCATCATTTTGCTCATTCAAATATTAATTGCACTGTAACTTGAAGATTACGATTTTGAAATTTAATTTATTTTTTTCGTATTTAATTTCCTGATTATATATGATTTTCAAGTAATTGTTTTAGTCCTACATGTATTAGCTATTTTAGGGACATTTTAGAAACAACAAACATTTTGTTGTATAAAAATATCGCAATGTAAAGTATAATATTTAACATACAACTTTTCGTATTGAATTTTGTTGATATGTAATCAATAATAAAAGCATCAAAAACAGTGCCCATATATAGGAAAGACATGAGCATCAACAAAAAAGTATTGAAGTGTTGCTGGTCAAACTTTAAGACTAGTAGGAGAACATATAACTTTTACTAAAAATAATGTTTTTGAGTGGATTTGCTTCCATAAAAAAATTATATTAGTTTAGGCCAATTTTCCAGGTTGTGTGAGAATGCGTCTAAAACGTAGAACACTGGACTGGTGTTAAAATATGATACATACGTTAGTTTTGAATGGGTTACTTAATATTAACATCAATGTGAAAAATAGTTTTCTTCTAATGTTACGTTTAGTAATTTCATTTGTTTAACATGTTGAAGCGGGTTAATACCAACATAAATATGTTGAATTTAGTTCTAGTTTTACTGATAATTATTTCGTTTCTAAGATTTTATTGGAATATATATCAAGTGTTTCTTTAAATTAAGAACAAAACAATAATTTGGTTTGATTTTGCAGCAATATTTATTCAGCTGAACATTCAAA
>Ga0224511_10000839_pt1 | contig 16577 bp, 10 predicted proteins | sample SF_May12_sed_USG_2_FD_169988 | JGI IMG/M metagenome (GOLD analysis project Ga0224511, IMG submission 169988) | Sediment microbial communities from San Francisco Bay, California, United States - SF_May12_sed_USGS_8_1 | ecosystem: Environmental > Aquatic > Marine > Sediment | place: USA...
ATTCTTACTATAAACTTCACATCAATAGATCGTAACCAATTGCACCTTGCATTCATAGCTATCCAGGCTGGTATCCGCCAGAAGAACCACCAAGTGAGGACAACCCTGAAAGACGTTATGGGTGAGTCAATATCATAGAGTTATCCTCCCCTAACTTTAAGAGGATAACTATGAATCTTAGACTCTCTGATCGACAATGGATATAGAGAGTTATCACTTCAATGCACATAAACCTTTTGACTCTGTGTTATCATTATGTTATTATTATTATCTTCTGTCCGATAAAGGGTCGACATTGACCTACTGAGCGACTCCCGAGTCAGGATCATTTGGAGAAGTTCAGCTTGCGTCTGCATGCCCCATAGAGCAGGTTACTTTATGATTGGGCCTCCTTTGTTTAACGTCGTGACTCCAAAATGTTGTGCTACCGGTGAATCGAACCAATGATCTCCGATCCTGAGACCCATAGCTTGTCTTGCTTTCAAGTAATGAGTAACTGTTGTTGTACTATGTTTAATACCTCGTCGACTATAATTCGACGCGTTCCATACAGGTTACCTTCATCGTAAAAGTGACTATTTCTAATTGTGGACCAAAGAATAGTCGACAAACTGTCATGTATAAACCGACCAATACACAATGCATATTTACAGTGTAGAACTCTAACTGCTGTTAGAGCTAGTGTCAGTACAAAAGCCTCCATCGTGCTTTCATATCATAGTCGTATACGTTGGCATTGTATCAGATTTGATTAGTTGTTAGATTCCTCTGAAAGGACATGTTGCTAGGAAATGGGCGCCATTTAGTTGTTAGATTCCTCTGAAAGGACATGTTGCTAGGAGATGGGCGCCATTTAGTTGTTAGATTCCTCTGAAAGGACATGTCGCGAGGAGATGGGTGCCATCTAGTTGTTAGATTCCTCTAAAAGGACAGGAGGGAAATAAAGTGATATAGCCTCTTATGTATCCGGGTCTTATCCCTATGATCGCCAAAACAGTGCAAAAATAACGCTGGAAGAAAAATTTTAAATTATGCCTTCATCCACCCAAAAAATTCCATCTGTCAATGAATACATGTACATGAATACATGTAGCTCATAACTGTGGCTGATTCCTGTCTTACAAATCAGATAATCCCTCATGTCGCGGTGTCATCGGAATTTTGGAATTTTATATCAACCACCAAAGTGACCTATGACAATGCAGGGAAAATGTCCGCTTAGAACATGATAATCCTGTCGCATTTTTTGTAGATTTGGTGAAGGCTTTCCACCCTTTTCCGGAATGCATGATGATTTCCGTGACCTCGGCAAAGAAATGGAGAAAACATTTGATGAAATGTTCAAGATTTTTGGAGCTGACAATATTCCGTTCTTCGATCCGTTTGAACCAACTCACAGAGGTATAATCCCTATTCCCTAGTTCACATGCCAACTGCTCGCACAGTGTGCATGCTCTGTGTAGATGCGGATTGGTCTTCATCTTCACTCTAGCAGCGCTTAAAATCTAGAGAGGATGCAGGAGATCGAGCCCCAAAGTATATTTGGGCAAAGGGAGGATGGCGTCTCCTACTACCGCACCTGCTCAGTTAGCTTTTTTTTGGGTAGCCTGAACTTTCATGTTACCATGCAGATTGCAAGTGGAAAGACACCCAGATATAGAAGTACAGTACCCCAGGAATGGTCACCTGGCCAGTTCCAGTCTATACAACCAAAATCAAGTTTCATCTTAATTCCAAGTGCCCTTTTGTTCTCAGAGGCGAAAGCTGCCGTTCATGTAGGAAATCATTGTCGGAGTTGTTTTTTGTGCAGAACCAAGGCACCGAGTTCCACAGGGAGAGACAGTGAGAGAGAGAATGCTCAAAGGTGCCCAGGATTACACAGTAAGTCCTTGCCCTTTCTGCCGACCCGTTGATTCTTTGTGACCCCAGAGGAACAACACTAATCTATTGGAAGAAGCAGTGGCTTGAAGGCAGGCGCATTCGACTTTGCACCAGGTGACCCTGGTTCGGTTCCATGTTTGTGCGTCACTTTGTGCTTTCTCCCTCGTCAGATTCGGATCGCAACGTTTACTAGAGAGAACCGACTCTATGGCGCAAACCATGGACCATCCTAGTTACGAGCCATTAGCCATTAGTGATGGTATTTATGTACTACAACAAAATCATTTTATCTTATCCTATCATACAGGATGAAGACAGAAATGTAAGGGACCAGATGTTACAACTCACACCGATTCCATTCTCCCAGGTATGCCGTTTATTACGTAGATGAGTGAGACTTGGTTGGGTTTATTTTTGGTCGCAAATCCTTACAGTCTCTGCCTCTCTACCTGAAGTAAATTTTTGTTTGTTTAAGTGTCAGCTGCCTATGAAGGGTTACCTAAAGCTAAGTGCACTGATCAGCCAGGCTTTAGTGTTTTTCTTGAATGACCTCCTCACTCATTTTGGTGAAATTACTGGGATAGATACTTGTTTTTTTCGCCAATTGTTACTTAGTCTGGAGCACCACAGGCGGATCAGTAGCAACGCTTCACCTCATAGTCAGCTTCGTTTGTTAAGCTCGGATATATATGAGGAGTGCATACTCACAACAGGAGTCCGCCGTGGCTGGGATCCTAAGCCGGGTTCTCACCGTTGCAACCTCAGGACTCTATCGCTGAGCTATCCCAGTTGAATGTTGGGTCTTTGTATTCCTTGTCTTTCTTTCTATCATCTGTATCAGTAGAGCCAGCATTGTTGAATGAGTATAAGCCTCAAATACCCTTGATCAAACTTCTGCTGGCAACACTAGGTGCCCGGCATCGGTCGTTATTCCGACTATACCATACCATATCATACCATACCATACCATACCATACCGTACCATACCATAGCAACGAAGTTGCAGGCTGGGCAGGGTTGGCATAGTAAAAGTTGATTATGCTCCACTCTGAAGCACCAGCTACAAGACTGAACTGAACTGAATGGCAATAACTCAATGAATTATGGGTGTTGTGCACATATTGTTGGAGTTGTCTGCTCTTGTCAGGTTGATTCGGGGGAATGTAGGAAACTTTTCTGTTTGTAGCAACAGCAACGCTCCAACGAGAGGACCGACCGAGGTGAATATATAGTGAGCCCGATGCACACTTGCCGTGTCGGACATTGGTAATCTTAACGGGTCTTTCCAGTCCAGCTAGGCGACCTCGTAGGTTTCTTAGTTTTTAGAAAACTCTTCAACAGGGGAAGTAAATAGCATGCTTGTTCCCAGTATGTCGTTTGGTTCACGGGGTGGTCCATAGAAGCGATAACTCTACCGGTGAGATTTGTGTATCCAACGTCACAATCCTAATCCATTGAGGATGAAAAACCATTGTGGCGCCCAAATCGGTAGTCGAACCTGGAATCCCTCTCAGCCGGGTTCACTATCAACTCAATTACTGCATAGCCCAATGTTGATGTTCATGCAAGACAATGAATGATAAACTGGCAGAGGTTGTGTTGTTTCTGAGATAATCTCAGCAGGTTCTTGCTGATATTTACCAGATTATGACAGTCTTCTGAAAAGCGGCGGAGACATAAACCGAATATTGGATGGTGAGACAGTGACTCATCCGAAACCCAAAACCCAGCAGCCGAAATCGTTCTTCAGATATTCCAGTGTGACGAGAACCCGGCGACCTGATGGGGTAGGTACACCGTGGATACACCTGACAGAGTGGATACACTGTAGGTGCACCTGATGGGATAGGTACTTTAGGTACCCCTGATAGGGTAGATACACTGTAGGTTCATCTGGCGAGGTAGGTACAGTTTCACTGTTGTTCTACGAGGACACCTGGCCAACATATTTAGCTTACCATCTTACCGCTTGAGGACTGTTCTGTAGTGGTAGGAGCTAAGAATTATTTGAGGTCATACTCACTGTAAGATCTCGGCGCGGCTCAGGCTTGAACCCGGAATCATTTGACTACAGCCAAGCGTTGTCTCAACTAGGCTATATATACAGTCAGGCCCATGGGACTGTCATAATGTTAGCTAAAAACTAAGAATTTGCACCCCCCAAGTAGGATATAAGTCGTCATAATTGGCACCCGGACAGGCCAAAATAGACTTCGTGAACCTGCGACTGATCATAGGCTGCATTTGACTAGCATTACCGAGGGGTGACTGACCGATGCAATTCATAAGCAGTACGGTAAAGGTTGTCCTTTAGCCAATGGGTGTGTGGGGAATTGATTAGAGAGCCAGCTTCTACCGGCAATGGTCTATCTAAGGTGGGTGTCGCTCCTCTTCCTAACCACCTTCACCTTACTCAGCTCTGAAGGGACCCAAGTCCTCATTTTCTCCTGGGTCAACAGAGAAAATTGCTGAAATATCCCGCGCACAAGTTCTCCTGAACTAGGAAACCTTAGCGCCAGTGGTGAGCGCTCTACCTCTACTCTCTACTCTCTACTCAGCCACAGCATATGATCGGTATGGTTTTAAAATAAACACCCGCAATCTATTCGTGCCATCAGCTCGGACGTTAACATTTATGTAATGGAAGTAGTACTTAGAGCTAGAGTACTGGTGCCCGAATTGGCTAGTCTCCAGTTTCACGCTGACAGGTTCTGTGTGAGGACTGAGGAGTGCAGTTTTAATCCGGTTCTAGGTCAGTATGGAGGTTGATAGCTGTCAGTTTAGACTTACCAAGCCACTGACCTCTATAGTTTTACTCAAGCTGCAATCATTTTGCAATTATCAGTTATAATCCCAGGTGGGCCTGTATTATAAAACCACTGGTGAATTTCACCTTTCCTTCTATTGGTTGGTGACAGAATTTTCTAGCCACAGTAGTTGACAGAACTAGATCTTTTGAGCGGCACTCGGTGCCAAGTTCAACAACTGGAACGTGGAACTTTATTCCAGAATTTATAAACCAGTGACATAACAGTGTCACTGAGTAAACCAACCTAAATCCACTCCCACGTCCTCCTGGAGATACCTCTCCGCTCCTGATCTCCATAAGGAAAGATTAGGGAGGCTCTAAACCTCTCCATTCTCCTGAGGATATACAGCCAAAAACATGGAGTCATTCAGATGTAGAGCGCGTCACCGCGGGACACTAGGTCATCGGTTCGAGACAGCTTGTGCGTGGGATTTATCAAGAGCTCCCTTCGTTTACCCAGCAGTAAAATGGGTTCCCAACTCTCTTCAGGAGGAAAGGCGAAGGCGGTGAAGAAGAGGATAATAGCACCCCCCCTCCGGCAGTTACACCGGTTCTCTAACAGCCACTTCACCATGCTCATGGTCATTGTCTAAGGGAACAACCTATGAATATAGCTAAAATTCCCTGTAGTTGGCACTAAAGGACCCGGGCATTATCGCAAAGTTTTCACATAACAGCGGTTCAATGGCTGCGACTTGAACTCCTGTTCTCACAGCCTAATTTTTGAACCTCTACAACCCTGTCAGCTCAGTTCACACTGCCGACCCTGCAGGAAATAATAGACAATTAGATGCCATTCCGTCAAAAACCAGGCCACATTCATTGCATTGCGCTGAACTGGTCTAAATTCTCTCTTAGCAAGTATGCATCGAAAGTATCAAACTCTGGTCACTCTACATGCAGCATTGAACCTCAAAATCTCGAACTGGTCGACATTCAGTCCAATTAGGTGTTTTAGGTTGACCAAAAAATCGTATGATAGTAATCAATCAAAGATTAAAATTCCGTGAGGCTATTGTACGAGAGGTTAGCCATGGTATGATAACTATACCATCCAGAGAAAGGTATTACTCTATCAAACTCACGCTCAATGAGGTAGATGAGGTTAGCTTGGTATGACTATGAATCATTGAGCTGTTGGTAGGCATCAAAGAGTTATAAAGGATAACTATATGGTAGGCATGCACTAAAGACTAAACTGAAAATGTTTGCATCATGTTATTTCTACCTCTAAAAACTTAGACACAGGGAATCTTAGGTTTGCACGAACAATAAGAGATGATGAGCCATTGCCTGTACTGTTTCCTGGATAAAACTTGAGTCCTGTACAGTTTTTTTCATATTTCTGGCCAGTCCACCACATTACTTCTTCACGGACCTAACAGTTCCATTGTATGTGATCAATGGGAGCTTTAGAATATTCCACATAGCTTTGGATTAAACCGAGGCGCGATATTTATCCAGCTTATTGCTGCTGAATGATGAAAACAGGATCTTGGGAAGGATAAACCAGGCCCTCCGTAGAGTTGAAATCGAAATCAAGATATCAGGTCTTCTTTTATATCTTGACCTCATAGAGATGGTAAATCTATGAGAGGGGTTTCTTTATGTAACATCGAGATCCGAAACCGAAGAAAGATATCAGGTGGTAATTATGCTCGTTAGAACACTTGACTGTAATAAATTTTCTAGAGGAAGAATACTAGTTGCGGGTTAGTTTTTTTACGCATTTGTCCATCTTAAATCTGCTAAGCTTATTTTTTTGAGTGCTTTTGAACTTGACCTGTATGGTTATTTCATTACTGTCTGGTGGAGTGCATACTCTTTTTTTATTGTAATTTCCATGTAAATTGTGTGGTAGTAAGTGTTTTGACTCCTGAAACCATGGAAACAGTCCTTATTATGAGGAATCCATTGTTTTGGTATCCATCACTAAGGGGTTCTTCTGAGTCTCCATTGTGGTTACAATTGAATTGATGGTTTTCCTGTTTAGAAACTTCTGTGCCAGTATGGGTCCCTTCATTTGAGCTGCTTCTCAAAGAGACTGGTATCTCTGTAGTTAGTTCCTAACAGCCTCCACATGGGCAGAGCCAGTTTCCGACACGAACATTTGCTCAGTTTATCAACCTACATTTAGTAGCCGGCATCGAGCTGTTGAACTACCAGTAAAACTAGTTGACTAAACTAAACTGTTGGTAACTGAAGTTTCAGCTACTGGTTAGGTGGATAGCACAATGGGTTTAGGATCAGGAGGGTACCCCTCCCTTCGAGGCATCACTTTGTATTTTCACCTTTGTTGAATTCAAGCTTAATTACCCTATTTATGAGGCATGCCATGGACTATACTGAAACTAGCCAACAGATAATTGAGATCCTCCATGTAACAGAGTATGATCCCGCCTGATCTAACTCCAAATCAGAGGGCTAATAGAAAAAGGTAGAGGGCAACTCCTAATTCTATCCAAGCAGAGCCCTAAAGGGCTCTAATATGTTATATGAAAAATCAGTGGAACTCATCGCACTCAAACAACTTCTAATGAAAGAAACCGTTTATTGCCACATAATATAGAGGTCCCATGACGCATGCGAGGCGTGATTTGGTCTAAAACACTGGGGATATAAATTTATAATACATTATAATCCTGCAGTCTGGCACCTGTAATGAGGGAAAACAGTAACCCATGATACAATGGAATGTGAAGGACACGTTAATAGGTATGAAATAAGAATGCAGACTAATAATGGAGAGCAATCAGAGGCTTGTTTGGTACTATTCAGTGCTGGTACTATATGGGCGCTCGTACATGCCCAAGTAGGTGCGTTATCTATGATCTATGGTAGGGTTTACCTAATGTGACGTTTGGTATTTATTTTTAAAAAGCCTAAAATGCAGTTGTTTTTTAAACCGCCATCTTTTGCTACCTTTTGTTGGATAATACTAAGTTTAGCATTGGATAAAGACTTTTTCTAATCCATTAGTTTCGTTTCAGCCCACTTATGTACCTACGTCAAGTCCCTATACTTATGGCTTTTTGCGGTATGTTTCAATATGAGTGTAGGTCATTTTAATCCTGAGGAGGTAATTAGCACAAGAATGTGCAATCGTCCAGGCTGGCTGGATGACCGCTACCACAAGCCGGCCACTGACTCTCCCGATCCATGCATATGTCCGAGTGCAAAACTGACCAGCCCTGTCTAGTAGTAGAAAAAGTATCGTGACATGTAATTATTCAGTTCACTCAATTCAGATTCAGAGGTGAAATAATCCCGTTTTTTTACTTTCTAGCGCTATGATGCTTAGCATTGATGTTCAGAGAAGTTTTGTTCATTGCATGTACCAAACTTTTATGAGCCCAGGTAGTTTACTTGGATTAAAGACTCAACGACCGCCATGATTCTTTAAACTGATTTTGAATTGAACGGGCAGAATGGTGTCTTTCACCGCCGCGTCTATGCATTGTATTGGATTATGACTTTATTTCCAGAGGGTCCTAATCCGAAAGGCAAATGGTATTCTGACAGCACTGGGCATTACATTCAAAGACTTAAACTACACAAGACATTTTCAAACTGATGGGCTGCTTGCTAACTATTACATTTGTAATGTGGAACTAGAAATAGATGGTAATTCTGGGTCTGCCACCTTCTTTCCTGTATGGTAGTGATGAGTCAATCCTAATCTCTCCCACCCTATACATGCATCATACTCTGATCACCTGTCTTTACCAACCTATAGTAGTGCGTCACGAGCTGATTCATAGCAGCCGGCGCAGCAGTACCACCGGCAGGATTAAATGGGTCTTAGTCAGAGAGGAAGGTGCCAAATTAATTTTACTGCTTGTCTGCGTGTATGAGAGTATGGTAGGATGGCAGAGTTAGCAGGGAGGTAATTGTCTAAATCCTTGGCTATATAATATAATGACTCATGAAAATTCCCAGTCATCAGATTTTAGAGATCTATCTGATTCTATTATCGCATTGATCTCAATTTCGTATGAACGTTGCATCAAAGTTAAATGTTCAATGATCAAAATCAAGCCTAGGTCTGATTCCATGGTCCTAGGATAACCATACAGTCTATCTGCATGTGGAACCAGTGCTTATACTCTGGAAGATGCAGGAAGATGGAATCCCAAAGTATATTTTGGCAGGAGGACGCTAGGTAATCAGTGTATCCCACCACAGTATCTTCTCAGTAGGCCTTTAACATCCCCGATTTCACACTGTGGACTCTTTTTCCCCATGTCAATTGGCAAAACATAACTACATGATTGTACCCCGACACCATGTGCCATGGCCTGTACTGGCTATCTGATCTATAACAGGCTCCCACGCTTTAACTACTGCTGGCAACTACCACGGGAACAATTTGGTTTCTATCCGCAACTGTGATTTCAAGGAATTAGCTGAAATGATCAAATCCCAAAATGAATAAATCTCATAGCTATTGATTCCAATCATGAGATTCGTCCATTTTGGCTTTCATTCAGTTTAGTTCCTTATTAAGAGTTTGGTTTTGTATGACTCAGCAGGTAACTGCCCTGCAGTCAATTAATCATCAAGCTTTCTACTTCTCTGTAATTAATTATGACACATACAAGTAGTTAAACTGGTGATAGCAAAGTGCTTGAGGGTGGTCTATACATTGGACACGGTGAATACTGGCATATTGGAGACAAAAGCTCGGCATTTTACCATTAGTCTATAGGTAGTTGAATAATCCAATGGTATTCGTCTTAGTGAGTCACAGCGTATTGCGTAAACTAAAGTTGGAATGTTGAGCTACCAACCAGACAGTCGTAGACAACCTCTCATCCATTGCATAACCGTCTTAGGATGTCAGTGTCACCCTCCGCTGGGTTATCCTTAATGAAATAATACATGCACTAAAAAGAGCCGGCACAACTTAATTTTGCAGTTTTGCATTTTGGTTTCGAACAACTAGTGACATATTCGTGTCATGGCTTGTCACTATTCATACGTTTGCAAAGACTCGATTACAAATTCACCTGCTAGTCTATGTGTATACAGCTGTTTCATACTTCTGAATATAACCATAAAGAGATGGAAGACCTGAATCTCTCAGACTTTTACTAATTAGGCTCGGCTCTCATTTTGCCCCTATAAGTCGAATGTCCGGTGTCCTATACAATTTCTGTTGTAAACCATTTTCCATCAACCTCCTAAGTGTTATTTCATTATGATATTGCTTCAAGTCTACAATGACCTTCCAATTCAAAGGTGGTCTCGGGCCATAAACATCCGGTTCTTTGAATTGAAAATTCCTCAGACAGAAGATAGGATATATGACCTATTTGTTTTATGTGGAATCGCCAACTCATTGGCTTGTTTTTAGGATGGTCCATGGTTTGGCTCCATAGAGCTACTACTCTATGGTTGGGCCTCCTTTATGAATGTCGCGATTCAAATCTGAGGAGGGAGAAATCACAAAGAGACGCGCAAACTTAGATAGACCCCTTTATTCATTGTAACATCCATTGTCCTTTACATTGAGTTATTCCTTTGGCCGAGGCTTGATAAAGGGGCTAGTGTTCATATGATGACCTTGCCCTTTGTTGCAGACGATTGAAACTCGAACTGTAACCAAGGATGGTGATGGTAATGCCAATGAGACTGTGGAGGTGACACAGGATCCTTCTGGAGAACTTGGTAGAGACCTTGGTAAGACTCTGTGTCAAGTCGCTTCTTTGGCAGTGGGTAAAGCGAAATTTAAAGTGAGGGGGCTGTTGTAGGTTGGGTGGTTAGTGCGGACGGACTGAGGGATATCAAGTCGCTGTGGACGACTCACTCACCAGCCAGCTGCATGGGTGGTTTATTAGCTAAATAGAGTCATGACACTACAAATTGCTTGGCCGCAGTAGTGTTATGTTTTGCTGATAAAGAATTGTTGCCAGTGTAAAGATTCTCACTATAGGCAGAGCTTCTAAGTTTGGACCTATACACAAGGATGAATACCTTTGCTGGACCGGGACCTTCAGAATTTGACCCTGCTATTCCCGATTGGGCACAGTATCCATTTAGATGTGCCAATCATTTGTCACCATCGTCAGCTAATAAATCAACTGCTCTCTTCCATCCATCTCCTAACACTGGTTATAACTGGCTATATCTCCGCATGCATATTGTCGTGTTGCAAGGTCGAGTCACGATTAAACCGCGCGTATAGCGTGGCTTATTAATCTTGCAACTCACGGGTAAGTTGTTCCTTAGCTAATGGCCATTGGGTAAGTGGGTGTTAAGGAGCCAACTTGTACCGGCAACCTCCTCCATTTTCCCCAGCGATGAAGAGAGCCGGAGACCCATTACCTGCTGGGTAACTGTTTTTGGAAGTCTCACGCTCAATCTATCTTAAACCCGGCACCTTCAGTGCCAGTGAGGAGGTCTCTAATCACTACGCCACAGGGCCTCGATTACTTTCGCATGTCACACAGATGCAACTGTGCCTGCACTAATCTCTCACTTACTAAACTTGTCCGCATTGCTCACTTTCATACTGTCCATACTACTTGGTGATGTAAGATGATAATGAATTAGAACCATTCTTTATAAATGACCGTCCAAATCACCCTACAATGTGAAATCATGGCATTCGTGAAACAAACTCAATGATCCATGGCATGCTTGATATATTAGAAATGCTAAAAAGAACATTATTCCTTGTAGGAAAGCTGTTAATCAGTTCTATGCATAGTCTAGGGTTAAACTTGCCTCCTCCCACAGCATGGTGGGTGTTCTTTTTAACCATTCATTGTTCACTGCGCGTTTTTCTATATATCCATTAGCCATTTGGTTAAATTTATAATAATATACTGCCGAATGAAATATGAAAAAAAATCTTTGTTCAAAAGATTTATATGCGTGTGACCTTCATTTTGTGGTGAGATAAGCAATATATTTATGCCTTCTCATGAATCGGAGTCTGATAAATGGGCTGTTTCGGATGTTTGGTGGATAATCCGTCGGATGTAAACTCTGAATGCATCAACGAAAAGTCTAATCAAATACAGTAAACCCTACCACATCCATCACTAAGATCTTTAGAATGAGACAGAAAGAATGAAAAGATCTGCGGAAGAGTTGACAGGAGAACACGCTAATACTTACTGATTACGGATCTTAGAATAGCAAAGCATCTATGGGCGTGTCGAGAAATGTTCAGAAATGCAATGTGATGGAGTAACCAAATGGGTTACCCTTGAAATGATGGGGCAAGATCAAAATAAAAAGACACCAATATAGTCACTGCATTGTACCATGCACAGTGACTAATCTCTCCTACTCTTCATTACAGATTGGGTTAATAGTTTTTTGTCTTTTGAATATGAAACAAATTGTTATTCATAAGTCAGTATTAGATTGCCTAAATAGACTTTTTATATGGCGGCTATTGACACTTCCCATACTGACCAATAAGTTAAAAGCTTTCCTGCAATTGGGGTTTCTTCAAGTCTACGAACAAAAATGGATCATCTAGTAACAGTCTCTATACGAGGGCGTGTGAATCTTTGGTGCTGAGTGCACAGCGGTCAACGCGCTGTCTCGATCCTTGTCCCTAAACGAGGTGTTGGCCTTTTGCACCGGACGCTTCCATGACAATGCTATGGTATCTTGGCTTCACAACCTGAAGTCTATACAACCTAATCAGTTTCCGATTGGCAGCTTCAATTGGCTTCGGTTTATCTTCCTATGGAAACATTGTTTATGCACACACCGGTTTTTATGCCTAATCGTTTTCACGTTTTTACCCGAGGTAATGAGTCTATGATATTTGTGTTGGTTTCAGTTGATAGAAATAGCTGTGCTATCCTATTATTAGATCATGGTTGTTTGTAACAACTAAGTTCATTACCCTAGGTTATTGTTGTTTATTGATGATGGCAGCGGCTAATTATGGGTGTTGCCTCCCCTTAATGATAATTGCAGTGAGTTTTTGTTCTAGCACTTCATTCATTAGTGGATCTAAGCTTCTATCTGTCTGAAGCTTGTTCTTGAGTGGTAGTAGTGTGGGCATTATGTGAGGAGCTTATTCTCACAACAGGAGCCGGGCAGAACTGGGGGTTGACTTAAGGCGCTTTCATAGTTCACTTTGCTTCTGATCCACCTCGGACCGGACGCTCGAGACAGACCTCCAACCTCCCAAATGTGTGGAGTGTGAAAGCCTCGTCCGATCTGCCTCGGACACTCCCTCAGACGTCCGGGCATTTGCCTCCCTGAAACAAAATTCGTCTGATGATCTGCCTCGGACATTCGACTCATCAACCAATGAAATTGTCTTCCATGGACTACCTAGCAAAGCTTACTCATTTCCGGTTTCATACTTAGATCATTACAAGCTTGAATTTGTATTTGATTTCGCTACAATATTCACTAAAAAAACAGCGCAAAGTTGCGTTGAGAATAGAGGCGACTGGCAGTGAAAAATTCAATAGCGGATTAACTTTCTATTGAAATTGTGATCGAAAATGGTTACAGTCTGCACAAACGTAACCTCGTCATATTGATTGGGTTAAAAGGTATCCAGGATCGGGCGTCCGAGGGATCCATTTGGAGTTTACAAATGTCCTCGGATCCTAGGTCAGATGCCAGGCCAGACTCGGACTGCATCCGGTCTAAGGCTTTTATAGTTCACTCTGCATCTGGCATGGCTCGGACCAGATGCAAAGTGAACTATAAAAGCACATGTAACCAATATTGTTCCATCTTGAGCCTATACCACTCTAGCCACTATTCCACTACACTAGACCAGACCAAATACTTTAGGATATGAGCAATGACGTTTGTCACTGATCTGAATAGAAGTTTTGTGAATTGAATCGACTTCCTCAACGTAAAGCGCCAGCCAAAAAGAGTGGATCTGTTTTATTTCTTCAAATTCACATTTTCTACTCACTGCTGAGACATTACATAATACTTGCTTCGGACCAACTCTCTACAGTTACACCAGGTGCGAATGCTGTTTCGAATATCATTCTACGTAGACTCAGGGATGATCCGGACTATAGCCCCTGTAGTCCCTTAGTCAGACTCTAATCTGGGCTACTTAATCTGGGAAACTATTGCTGTATTTACAACAGACAATGCGTCAATGCACCAAGGTCTGACCATCTGCAGAGTGTAAGATTGATGCTGGTATTATGTTCCATAGACTCCAGGTCCTGAAACATTTGAATTTGACCTTTGATTTATCGTGTCTCAATTGCATTATAGCGGTAATCTGAGTTGACCCCTGGTCGTGATGGGTTCTCTTGAGAATGTAACTAGCTCGAGTTGCATCGATACTGACCAGGTAGTGGTTATTCATGTTAGGCCACAGCCAAACAATAATCTCACCTTACAGCTTTACCAAACTGGTAAAAAGGTCATGCTGGCCGATTCAAACTTGGATCCAGCCGTCCGCTTGTCATGCATTCACAAACTCTGACTGAACCTGATAGTATGTTTTCAAAATAATGCAAAGTATTACAATCTTGCAAAAAGCTGGAAAATGTGCACAAGTTGATGGTCCTAAAAGCGATTTGTTTGATATTACGTTGGATCGGTCATTGCTTTTGACCTAGGAAAGTTGCAAACTTGACTTTCTCCCACAGTTAGGTAATCACATAGATGGGTGGGTGCCATGAACATGAGTGAGCAGTGGTTTGGCCAACTTTTGCCCTGACCATAACTCCACTGATCTGACCAACCACTGCATAATGTTTTTCTAGTCTGGACCACCGATCTGCTAATCTTTCCACAGGTGTCATCCAGACAGAAGCCACCTGCATGCAAAGAGTGAACACAGAAAACTTGTGACGTCAATTCTTTGGGGCAGAGGGAATTTGGGTTTGTTATGATATGGGTGACCACTTTTCGAATATGGGTCTATTGTGAGTCCCCATTTGTGATTTGTATGCAGCTTATGGTCTCTAGCGCAGAGTTGTGAGTCTTCTGGGTCATCAAACCATACAAGCCTGGATGAGATTCTAGTTTCTGCAACCAGAAGTCAGGAGAGCATTGACTTTTTGGTCACGGAAGAAGTCGTTTTAGCAGAACTACTTCTCCCATCAGGAATCTTATCAACGGCATCTGGATAGTTCTGTTAATGCCAAAGTGTTATGACTCGGTCATCTTACCACAGTTATTGATGATGACTTAAGTTATTATTATTGGCACCTGTGGTTATGTGTACTTTTGGGGTTTGGCGAGGCTGTATGCCAACAGAAACATTTCGTTTAGTTACTTGTTGCTTCCTTCATGATAACATATAACCAAGGTCCTTTAGTCTCTAATGGCATACCCATTCCGACCACAGGACTGTGTCTCAGCCCCTGAAATTGGTTGGCTTTACGAGTGGAATTCAGTTGCCTTTTGAGAGTCGAATCTTTATAGTAGCAAAAAATGGTGCTTCCTAAACGTGGATTTGTCCCTCCATGCAGTTTACGCCCGGTCCAACTCAAGTCAGACACTCAAGTGGACCCCAAGTCTCAAAAGGTGGAGTGCAAACACCACCGCCGCTCACATCTCGGGCGAATCGCATCGCTGTGTCTCTCCCAACAAGACACAATTGATCCAATCTGACTCTGATCCATTGACCAAAGAGACACAAGCAGGTGAACTGTGGTTTAGACATGGTTAGGCATTAGTTTTGAATTACTATCTAGCCATCATCCATGAAAATCATCTCTACCTTACCAGTCTTTATTAAGTGTTTTGAATCACTGAAAATATTTTGAAATGTTATTCACCCAATTTTCCCGGTATATTTAATGTTACACACCTTTGTCCTGATGAGTAGCTGTTGTTCTCCCGGTTCTCGGCCAATGGTATTTAATCGTCTTCAGGCTTTCAGGCGATCTTTGCCTTGGTTCAGTGACATTTTCCGCATGAACTCAGTTCAACACGCTGTATCTACCGTCTGAGTAAAGCTTCTCCCTGGACACTTTTTTTGTCACTATTTATAATTGAAAGGTCAGCGGAGAAACAAAAATGTCCCGGTTGGTTGGTTTGTTGGTTTTGTCTGCCATTGCAATTGGCTCTCATGCAGGGGGTGCAGTGATCTTCACATATCCTGGTTGCCCTGGATGTTTTGTTGATGAAGCACCTAGAATTTGATCCATAAATTAAGACTCCTTTGTGTTTCGTTTTACTCTCCTGCTCAAAAACTTAGTTCCGTCGATGCCAGTTTAACCAACTGAACTGCTTATTCTTCATCTTGGAAGCTGTCGTTGGTTCCAGGAGACCATCATGCAGGTCCTGCGGAGGGTTGGCTCAATAGAAGTTGATTATGCCTAGGGTCAACACCATGCCACCAAGATAGCTGGGAAGCATTATGCTACAAGACTGGGCAACTCATGATACATAAGTGCACAGAACCTCGCGAATATCATTTCTTTCATTTAAATCGGTCATCGACTTTGTCACAGAAGCAAAAGATAATTAATAACCATTTTGTATTTTGTTGACAGTTTTCATTTAAACCTATTGTCACAGTGTTCATCTCTCATTAGACTAGCGCTGGCATCAATAGTGATGTTTGTTTTGTCCTCAACAGGCCCTACCGATGGAATTTTTGTGTTTGATTTGGGATCTGGGTCAGCCTAAATGAAAACATGTCACATTATGGCAGTTATTAGGAGGCCAGTGACATTATATTAACCGTTGGACTTTTCACAGTAATTCAGACTCTCGTTATGTTTTCACTCTGGTCAGAAATGTCATTGGCCTACCCACGTGCCAACAATATACTATAGGACGCTATTTATAATGGGCTATAGTAATGAAGTTTATGTCAAATCTATCATGTTTTGTTGCCAATATCCTATTCACCATTTAGGTCAGTGCCTACCCAATCTGCATGCATTTATTATCATGCCACTTGTTGGTGGGG
>Ga0224511_10000840_pt1 | contig 16567 bp, 15 predicted proteins | sample SF_May12_sed_USG_2_FD_169988 | JGI IMG/M metagenome (GOLD analysis project Ga0224511, IMG submission 169988) | Sediment microbial communities from San Francisco Bay, California, United States - SF_May12_sed_USGS_8_1 | ecosystem: Environmental > Aquatic > Marine > Sediment | place: USA...
GGAGTCGGTCTATATCGGCGGCAACAGGAACCTGATCGACTTTCGTTTTCCCGTTCAACTGGTCCTCCGGCCAAACCAGGATTTCCGCGGATTCGCCGGAACCGTGGCTTCAGGTGTCGTCCGGGTGGGCGACGAGGTGATGGCTCTCCCTTCGCGCAAGATCAGCAGGGTGAAGCGGATCGTCACCCACGCAGGCGACCTGGAATACGCATTCGCTCCCTTGTCCATCACCCTCGTGCTGGAGGACGAGATCGACGTTGGCCGGGGCGATATGCTGGCGCATCCTTCAAACCAGCCATCGCTGAAATATGAAGTGGAAACCATCCTTGTATGGATGCGCGAAGAGCCGATGGAACTGAACTCCCCGTATATCATAAAGCACACGACAAAAACGGTGCGAGGCGCCTTCTCCCGCCTGGCCTACAAGATCGACCCCAACGAGCTTCATCGAAAAAACGACAACAGGATGGTATTGAACGAGATCGGCCGCGCCACCCTGGAGCTTTTTCAGCCTTTGGCATGCGATCCCTACGCCCGCAACAGGAGCACGGGCAACTTTATCGTCATAGACCCCAGATCCAACGACACCGTGGGCGCCGGGGTGATCATCGATAGGGTCAAGAGCCAGGAGAGGGTCGATCTGGCCTCGGATATAAAACCGGTCAGCCGCAACATTGTAAGCCACTTTGGCATAGTCACAAAAGAGGAGCGGGAATCGATCCTGGACCAGAAGGGAGCCACCGTCTGGCTGACGGGACTAAGCTTTTCCGGCAAATCCACCATCGCATACACTCTGGAAAAGCTCCTGATGGGCCAGAAACGCCCCTGTTATGTGCTGGATGGGGAAAACATCCGCCAGGGCCTGAACCGGGACCTGGATTTCTCCCCCGGCGGACGCAGGGAAAACATCCGGCGCATCGCGGAGGTGGCCCGCCTGTTCAACGACGCCGGGATCATTGTGATCACCGCTTTCATCTCTCCGTACCAGGATGACAGGAAGGGAGCGCGGGAGATTGTCGGCGAAGAGAAGTTCATAGAGGTGTTTGTCGACGCGCCGCTGGAAACCTGCGTCCAGCGAGACACCAGGGGCCTGTATGACGCCGCGAGGAAGAATGAAATTCCCAAGTTCACAGGAATAAGCGCCCCCTATGAGGCGCCCATGGCCCCGCACATTCATTTGCGCACCGATGAGCAATCGATAGAGGAATGTGTCAGAACAATCCACAGATACCTGACGCTGAACGAGTTCATCCAGAGGAAATAAACAGAGGAATCAGGCCAGTCCCCATCCATGGAAGAGGCTACGCCGGAGTCTGCGCCTTGCTTTCCTGCGCCGTCGGAGCGCCGGATGGTATCTCCCCTGCGACCACCAGCGCCCTGCGCATCATGATGGGCCCGGCCACCTGGTTCACCGCCACCGCGGAAATGGCGATAGTGGCCACTATGGCGCCCACCGGGCCGAATATCTGCTGCGCCAGCACCGCAAAACCGATGTTTATCCCTGCCTGGCCTATGAAACCCTGCCAGGCGTTGCGGCGCATCTCCACCGGTTCCCCGGCCATTTTAAGCCCCGTGTTCACCCCCAGCCACACAGCCCCCATCCGGGAGAAAACCAGCGCCAGGGCCAGGGGCAGGTTCGCCACCAGGGCGGATAAGTCCAGCCCCTGCCCCGCCAGGGAAAAGAAGATAACATACACCGGAGCCGACGAGTACTCGATTGCCTTGATCAGTTTCTCCCCGCTTTTGGAAAAATTCTCCACCATGAATCCGGCCACGATCGCCGCCAGCATGGCGCTGACATGAAAATGGATCGCGACTTCCGACAACGCCATGGCCATGCCGGAAATCCATAACGCCACGTTCTCCTTTGTCTGGCGCAGGATCAGGATCATCATTCCCCCGGCGCCAAGGCCGATCACCACCGCGCCTCCGATATGCCGCAGCACTCCGGAAGCCTGGTCGCTGTGGGCCATCCCAAGGAAATACCCCACCACCGGCGCCAGCATGCCGAACACCAAAATCACCACCACATCCACAATCACCGTGGATCCCATGACTATTTCCGAGACCGGCCCCTTGGCCCTCCCTTCGGTGATCACCGCCACCGCCGTGGCGGGAGAGTTGGCCATGGAGAGGATGCCCAGCAACAACGCCGCGCCGAAGGCCGACGCCAGTGGGGTGGATGCGGAAACTCCCTCTGTCACCCCGGAGAAATAGAAGGCGGGAAACATCACCGCCATGACGAAAAACAGAGCCGCCAGGGACTGGCCAGCCACCGCCAGGGACAAAGCCTTGATCCGCGGCTTGTATCTTTCCAGTTTCAGCTCACCCCCGGCGGTGAAGGCGATCAACGAAAGGGCAAGACCATTGACAAGACGCAACGGCTCCGCATTCTGGGCGCTGATCAGGTTGAGGGCATATGGTCCGGCGGCGATTCCCGCCAGCAGGTAGCCTGTGATGCGAGGAGCCCCGATCACCGGCGCCGCCTGTCCCAGGAAGAAAGCGAACAGCAGCAAAAACCCCAGGGCCATGGCGCTCTCCGCCATGGAGCTGGCGATTCCCAGCTCGGCGCCGATGGATCGCGCCAGCAGGATAAGGCCAGTTGCCAATCCCGCCACCGCCCCTATTCTAAGGGCTCTATTCAGCGACATCGGCCTTCTCCTCTGTTTTCTTCTGCCCTTCCGCCATGCCCACCGCCCTCCGGATCAACGCCGGAGCCACCGCCTCGCTGAACATGGTGGAGACCGCGATCACCCCGAAAGCAAAGGCCGCCACCTGCCCATGGTAGCCCAGCAGGAAGTTGAGCCCCATGGCAAGCCCCATGGCCCCCGGCGAGCATAAGGCCAGCCCCGCCTCCGGAGCAAGCTGGCGCCCCCCATCCACCATCCGCTCCAGGACCCGCATGGAATAGAGCTTCAGGGCAATCCGCCCGGCCACCAGGGCCAGGGCAGTGATCCATACCATCGGCCCCACCGCCGTCCACCACATCCCGGCCAGCACCAGCAGGATCACATAAAACGGCTTCTCCGTGGAATGCAGGGCGGAATGCAACGTGTCGTCATGGCTCAATGTATTGGCCAGAACCACCCCCACAACAAGGTTTGTGAATAGCGGCGAAAGGCCAAGGTAGAAGCTTATGCCGGAAGCGAAGATTATGAATCCCAGAAACACCACCAGGTTGTGCTCCTCGGAGAGGCGCTTGCGGTCTATCAGCAGGAACATCACCGCCAGCAGCGCCGCGATAATAAACGAATGTATCAGCAGCGCCAAACCCCGCTCCGGGGAAAAAGCGGAGCCTTGCGTTCCATCGAAAAAGCAGAACACCAGCCCCACCACCACCAGCGCCGGGGCCAGATCCAATGTGGCCACCACCAGAAGGGGACGCACCTTGGACAGAGCAGTTTTTGGCAGCCTGGCAGCCGTCATACTGATGGCCGTGGGGGAGGAGACAGAACAGGCCGCCGCCACAAGAAACGCCCCCAGGACAAGCTCGCTAAACTGGCCGCCATGAAACAGCCACGCAAAAAGAAGGAATATGGCAAAGAGCCCGGCCCCCGTGGCCAGGGCCTGGCCCAGGGTGAGGTATCTTAGGAAAGGCTCCACCTTCCGCAGGTCCGTCAGCCGCAGCTGGACGCCGAATATCAACCCCGCCCATCCCAGCCCCAGGGCGATAAAAGGATCCAATTGATTTAGCTCCCCGGCGGCGATGAGCCCAAGCCCCCCCGGCCCAATGGCAAATCCCAGCAGGAACACCTCCCAGCCGGTGAGCATGGTTTCCCTGGCGAAGGCGGGGAGCCGTTCCTTGGAAAAGATGAAGCTGGCCCAGAAAAAGCCCACCCCCACAAGCCCGATAACTATCCAGACCAGGTTGTTCATGAAAGCGGCATCGACATGGAGCTTATTCCGCTTCCTGTTCCGGGTTTGGATCCTTTTTGCTAATCCCCTTCACCCGGGAGACAGGCAGGCTGAAGGCGATGCCGGAACTGGGTTCGGAGAAGGACTCATAGATATCCTCGATAATCTTTATGGCGTCATCCACCATGTCCGCCTCCATCACCGAGAATATGGTGACGTTAGATTCCCGGGCGCCCGCGAAGAGGGTTTTGAATCCGGTAAATATGGGGATATCCTGGGATATGATCTTCCCCATTCCCTTTGTGTCTATGATTGTGCAGCCGCGCACGCCGATCTCCAGCATTCCGGCGATCACATCCTCCACCGCCTCCGGGCGGTTTATCACGCAGATGAATAATTCGTGGGGCATATTAGTTTCCCTCGGCCTCTTTCAGGCTTTTATAGATATGCGCAGGATCGGTGGATTCCAGGATGGAAGCGAGCAAAGGCTTGTTGCGAAGAGTCCGCACAATGGCGGCCAGAAGCTGCAAGTGGGCCCTGGGCTGGCGCGTGGGGCCGATGATCATGAACACCAGGTTCACAGGTTTGGAATCGATGGCGCTATAGTCCACTCCTTTGGGGAATTTGCCTATGGCCACCATCATCTTTTCCATATTCTCCCCGGAGGCATGAGGAATGGCCACCCCGCCGCCAACACCGGTGGAGCCCAGGCTCTCCCGCTCCGTCAGCTTTTCTATCAGAGCGTCCCTGCGGCCGCTATCCACCCCCCCCTGGGCCACTATATGGTCCACCAAGGCGGCTATCGCCTCTTCCTTGCCAGGCGCGCTCAGGTTCACGGCGATCAGTTTTTCTGTCAGGTAGTCGGTAATTTTCATCCTATTCCAGCGTATTTAAACCGGTTCATCAAAAGCCGCCGCCCCTCAGGCCCGGATTTCCACCAGGGGCCAGCCATGGACAGAAGTGTATCCCATAATCAGCCGCCGAAAAAGAGGAAAGGCGCCAGAAACGGTCACCCGGCGATGTCTACCTCCCTGGATCGCGAAGGAGTTATGAAGGCCCACACCACCATGGCCACTGCGCCCAGGGCGAAAATCAATGGGACCATGAGCCAGCCGTATAGGCTGTAGAAGGTGGGGGGGCCTGTCCTGGGGATATAGGAGCCAAAGAGGGTGGTTCTGACGAAAAGGGGGGTTTCCACCATTATCCGCCCATCCGCTGCGATGATGGCGGAGACTCCGGACTGGGCCGCCCGCAGCACCGGTATCCTGCTTTCCACGGCGCGGAACACCGCCATGGACATGCTCTGGCGAGAGGCGGGGGAGAAGCCAAACCAGGAGTCGTTGGTGATGGTGACTATCGCCCCGGCGCCCATGGCGGCCATCTGGGCGCTGTACTGGGGGAATATGGTTTCGAAACAGATCTGCGGACCCAGCCGCAACCCGTCGCCTTCAAGAACGAGCAACTCCTCGCCGGGCGTCACATCGCCGATGGAGTGGGCGATCTGGTGGACGAAGAAGAGCAGCCGCGGCAGGGGGACATATTCGCCGAAAGGCGCCAGGCGGACTTTGTCGTATTTCTCAGACTCCCCCTTGGAGTCCAGGAGCCATGCGCTGTTGAAGGATATCCTTTTGCCATTTTTCTGCCCGGAATCCACGGCGCCAAACAGAATGGTCACCTTGGACATCTGGGCCACCTGGGCCATCAGTCCATCGTAATATGGGTCCTTTCCAAAGTAGAATGTGGCGGCGGCTTCCGGCCACACCACAAGCTTTGCGTCTTTGGCGGCGGCTTTCATGGTCATATCGATATACATCGTCGCCTGTTCCCGCTGGTAGGACCGCTCCCACTTGCGCTCCTGGTCGATGTTCCCCTGCAACAAAGCCACCGGCACAGCCGCCCCCTGCATGCTTTCGGCCTGGCCCAGCCGGATCTGGCCATAGATCATGGAGAGCGCGAAAAGAACAATGGCGAAGGCGGCCACCCTGATGGGGAACCTGTGGCCAGACTCCGTTTTCCAGCGGATCATGGAGGCCAGCGCCACATTGACGATCATAATCACAAATCCGGCCCCCTCCTCGCCGCAAAAGTCCGCGATCTGGATAAAGGTCAGGAACAGGTATTGTCCATCGGCGATTCTGGCCCAGGGAAAGGCGAGGATGGGCACATGGCTGCGCAAAAGCTCCACCGCCACCCATAGGACAGGAGCGCAGGCCAGGGCCATGGCGTCCCCTCTTTTTCCGCCGATCCATGAAACCAGCCATGCGAAAAACGCAGTGAAAAGGGACATGATCACCGCCGCCAGGGCGGTCACCATCGCCGCCAGCCACACCGGCATGTGCCCGAAGTTGATCATGGTGTTGGAGAGCCATGAAATGGTGGGGCCAAAATAGAATATCCCGAAGACAAACCCCAGCCTTGCCCCATGATGGGGCGCCCTGCCCAGTAGAGTGGATAAAAACGGCGCTACGGAGAACCAGGCCAGCGGCCATAGCCCATAGTCGGGATAGGTGAGGGCCAATCCGGTCCCGGAAAAAGCGCAGGCGGCGTAATGAAGCCATGTCGGGGCCTGCTCTGTTCGGGGTTCCATATCCGTTATCATCCAAGGTTTGTGTAAAGATAGAAAGTATAGATTACATACAAGCTAAATTTATGTAAAAAACAAAGACGGATAATTATTGTGCGCCATGATGGTGTCGCAATGGGGTAGAATGGACTCGCTGGAAAAACAACTGGCGGCTCCCCTTCGGGGGTTGGGGTTTTGCGCATTGTGCCATGGCGCCCCGAGAAACACCGCTGAAATGGATATAATTTCGATCAAATGCCCGAAAACCAAGAAGAAGAAATAGAGAACGGCAACCCTGCCGGTGGCGAGGAATCCGGCCAACGCAAACCACGTTCGGCCAAACGCGCCCTGACCCGGCCTGCCACCTTGCGCCGCAAAAAAGCCAGCGGCCCGGCGGAGACCCCGGCGCCCAGCGCCAAGGCCCCGGTCGTCGAGACGAAACCGGAGCCCCCAAAACAGGTGGAGAGGGAGAAGCAGCCTCCCAGAAGACAGCAGGCCAGCCGAACCAGGGGCAGGGCGGCCTCCCCCAGGGGGCGTGTCGCCGAGGAGAAAGAAACCAGAACCAGCCGTTGGGATGAGGAGAAATTCGAGATCAAGTCCCTTCCCGATGGGACCCAGCTCAAGATAAAGCTGTCCGACTCAAAACCGGCCAAGCGGAAGCCCACCATCCGGCGACGCGGGGATGAAGACGGTGGCCCGGGTCCGGCCGTGGTGGATCTGGGGGAATACAGATCCCCATTTCAGCCGGGGGACAGAAAAATAAACCTGGGTGTCCTGGCCACCCAGAACCGTCGGGCCGTCACATACCTGAAAAGACACCTGGAGGTAAGGCCGAAAGTGGCCGTCATTCTGGGTTCGGGTCTTTTTCCCGTGGCGGAGCTTGCCGAAGGCGAGCCGATCGATTTTGCCAAGGTTCCCGGTTTTGGCAAAACCAGCGCCCAGGGGCATCCGGGGCGTTTGCGGGCGGGGATAGTGCAGGACACTCCCACCCTTTTCTGCGAAGGAAGGCTGCATTATTACGAGACCATGTCTATGAAGGATGTGGTTCTGCCGCTGAAGGTATTCATGGCGCTGGGAGTGGAATACATTATCCTGACCACATCGGCCGGCGGACTGAATCCGTCATACCGCGCCGGGGATATGATGTTCGTGAAGGATCAGATAAACCTCATGGGAGACAATCCCTTGTTCGGGGAGAGCCCCAACTCGGAGCCCTCGCCTTTTGTCGATGTGTCCGCGATTTATGACGAAAAAATGATTACACAATCAGAGCGGATATGCCGTAGAATCAGAGTCAGACGGCAAGCGGGAGTATTGGCGGGAATGCGCGGCCCAGTGTATGAGACACCGGCGGAAAGAAATTGGCTTCGCTCCATAGGGGCGGACGCTGTGTGCATGTCGGTTATCCCGGAATCGCTGACCGCTGCCAGCGTGGGCATCCCCCTGAGCGCCATAGCTCTCATAGCCAACGACACCACGTCGATGAGCAGCAGGGTGCTGACCCACGAAGCCGTGGCCCAGGCTGGGGAAAAATACGCCTCGGATGTGAAGAACCTGATCAGGGCGATGCTGGGCGCCGGATGAGCCGAAGAAGAGATAAGTAAATAGGTGTTGATTGACATATGAACGTCATGGTATATAAATTCAGTTCAATATAAACAAGAAATAAGAGCGCAATGGCAAAACTGACAATAGCCACCAAGGAAAAGGTTTTAAAAGAAGTCGACATAAATAAAACCATCATCATCGGCAGGGAGAAGGGGGATATCATACTGAAAAATCCCGCGATATCCGCCAAGCACCTGAAGATCGAGAAACTCGGCAACAGGTATATCGCCCATGATCTGGACAGCACGAACGGCACCTTTGTGAACGAAGCCCAGATCACCACCCAGGAGCTCTCCTCCGGCGATGTGATCCGAATCGGCCGTTTCACCTTCACCTTCGACAATCCGGAGGAGTCCGGGAGCCTCGGGTTCGAGGAAGAAGACGACATGAGCGGCAAGACCATGATGATCGACACCTCGAAGATGAAATCGATGCTGGCCCAGGAAGTGGCTTCCGAACCCGCCGCAGCCTCCGGGCCCGCCGCCAAGCTTTTCCTGCACCAGACCTCCGGCGCCCCGAAAGTGGCGGAGTTGAGTAAACCTATAGTGAACATCGGCTCTGGCGACGACGCCGAGATCCAGATCAAGGGGATAACCATCGGCAAGATAGCCGCCACCATCAAAAGATCCGGCGCCAAGTATGAAATCATCTTCAAGGGTGGAATGGCCAGGGTCAAGTTCGACAACAAAAATGTCGACCGCAAGGAGCTTGTCAATGGAGACAAGTTCTCCATAGGATCGTACAATTTCGAATTCCGAACCGAGCTGTAACAGGCAGGTTCCCCTTTATTGGCCTTTTGGCGCCCCGCTCTTTTCTGGCGGCTCCCCTTTCCGCGAATAGCAATAAACGATGGATTCCGATTTTCTTGTCATCGGCTCCGGCATGGCGGGGCTTTCCTGCGCCATATGGCTTGCCGAACAGGGGAACAGTGTGGCCGTGGTCACCAAAAAAAACCTGGCGGACTCCAACACCAATCAGGCCCAGGGGGGCATCGCCGCCGTTTTGGGAGAGACAGACTCCTTCCAGGCCCACCTGGCGGACACAATCCAGGCCGGTGGCGGATTATGCGACGAAAACGCTGTGCGCCTGCTGGTGGAGCAAGGTCCGCTGGTCATCGAGGATCTGCTCCAGTTCGGTGTCCGGTTCTCTAAAAATGTTGATGGAGGGCTGGATCTGGGCCGCGAGGGGGGCCACTCCCATCGCCGGGTGGCCCATGCCAAGGATCTGACCGGGGCCGAGATCGAACGGGCGCTTATCGAAAGAGCGAAAAGCCTGAAGCTCATATCGATCCACGAAAACCATATGGCCGTGGAGCTTGTCTCTTCCAGAAAGCTTGGTGACCTGGGGGAGGAGAGGATTGTGGGCGCCTATATCATGGATACCGCCTCGGGAAATATCACCCCCTTCTGCGCCAAAGGGGTGATTCTGGCCACGGGAGGGGCTGGCAAGGTGTATCTTTACACCTCCAATCCCGACATCGCCAGCGGAGATGGCGTGGCGCTGGCCTTCCGGGCAGGAGCGGTGGTGGCCAATATGGAGTTTTTCCAGTTCCACCCCACCTGTCTGTACCACCCCGACGCCAAGTCATTCCTGATATCAGAGGCGGTGCGTGGCGAAGGCGCCCGGCTTAAGCTTGCCGATGGCTCCTGCTTCATGGACAGATATCACCCCCTGGGGTCGCTGGCGCCCCGGGATGTGGTGGCCAGGGCTATCGACATGGAGATGAAGAAAAGGGGAGAGGACTGCGTATTCCTCGATACCACCATGGTGGACCCCGCGATATTTCCGGAAAGGTTCCCATCCATTTATCAGACTTGTCTCAAGTTCGGCTTCGACCCCACCCGACGGATGATTCCTGTGGTGCCGGCGGCCCACTATATGTGCGGGGGGGTGGCGGTGGACACTGGCGCCAGGACCAGCCTGCCAGGGCTTTTCGCCGTGGGGGAGTGCGCCTATACCGGCGTTCATGGGGCCAATCGTCTGGCCAGCAATTCGCTGCTGGAGGCGGTGGTCTTCGCCAAGCTGGCGGTGGATTCGGCGATAGAATGGGCCAAGGCCCAGCCAACCTGTGGCCCAAAGCCCGCCATACCCCCATGGGACCCTGGCCTGGCGGTGGATGCGGATGAGCAGGTGGTGATCAGCCATATGTGGAACGAGATCCGCGAGCTGATGTGGAACTACGTGGGGATAGTGCGCACCGACAAGCGCCTGGCCAGGGCGCGGCGCCGCATGCAGCTTATCCGCCAGGAGATTGACGAGTACTATTGGGATTTTAAGGTGACTCCGGACCTTCTGGAGCTTCGCAATCTGGCGGAGTGCGCCCGGCTTATCATTGAGTGCGCAATAGCCAGGAAGGAGTCTCGCGGATTGCATTTCAATCTGGATCATCCCGAGACCGACGACGGGCGTTTCGGCAAACCCACCCAGGCGCGTCGTGGGGTGGATGGTGAATACGATATAATCGATTGACCGGAGAGGGGTCAGCTGCTCCCTCGGCCACAGGAGGGGCAGGCATAGACTTCATTGCGCCCCTTTAACGCCCTGTAAATAATGTAGAACCCCACCAGAACCGGAGTCAGCAGCACACCGATGGCGACCTGGATCCAAGTCCCGCCTGTGGTGACTTTATGCCTCTCCAGCGCCGTATCGCAAAGAGGGCATTTCAGGACCAGAAAAGCCTTGGGGTCAAAAGTGTTCTTTTTCTGTTTGGTTTTCATCAATCAACTCCTTACCACCTGGATGATAAGAGCAGGAGCGGCTGATTATCGCCACCCCTGGCCTGGGTACAATATAACAGTCCCCGGGCAGAAGCATGCTGGCCATTTGTCCATAATAACTTTGGAAATTAAAAATTGTCAAGTTGCGCGCGCAACCGCAATTCGGTCCCCGGTCATCCCACCCAAATGACTTTAACAGAGGGGTCGGTATGGTCATCCACGATATCCATCCACCCTTTGGAGGGGTCCACCCCGTCGATGATCTCTTCCGGAGCTATTTTATAGTTTGTGATGGCTGTGCGGCATACGATGATCTCCGCCCCCAGCTTTAGCGCCCCTGTCAGCCTCCCCTTGACGGTGGTGTCTCCATCCGGGGCGGATTCATGGAACTTTTTGGTGAAAAAGTGGCAAGTCTTCTGGCTGATGAAGAACTTGACCGCCACGTCGGAGGCGAGCAGGTTGGAGGCGTTCAGCATGCTGGCCCGGAAGGTCTCCTCATCCTCGGTGGTGACTATAAATAGAATCTTGCTTATGCTCTGGCTCATGACTTCCTCAATTAAACAAAGGTGTTACGCTTTTCCCTGATGCGAATAGATTACCTTATTTTGATGCAAGACAGGACCAAAGGTTACACGGAGATGGGGGTTTTGTCCGCTCTTTGGGCATGCGGCTGACAAGCTTCAGGCTCATTGGGGATAAAGCTGTTTTTTGCAGGTCGCTTCGAAAGAGGAGGCCCCCTCCAGCGCAAGGAGGCGGAGGCAAGCTGGAGCCTGATCAGTCCAGATCCATTCTCTCCTCGGACAGGGCGACAAGAAACCTTATGGTCTGATCAGAGTACAGCCACAATTTTCGATACATTTTTTTCCCTTCGGCCAGCTTCTTGGCCCTTGTTTCCTCCGGCATGGATCGATCCTTCTTGATACCCTCCAGAAGTCTGGCTATATCCGCCACCTGGGAGTGCAAAGCCCTGTGGGGGCCGTTTGGGGAGTCTATCGTGTCGAAGCTCACCGAGGCGAGTTTTGGATGGACGCGCAATGTGGCTATGGCGCATTTATCCGGGGAAACGATCTTGTTTTGTTCATAAACCGTGGATTGGTCCAGCAGCCACCCCCGGACGATGATCATCCAGGAGCGATGGCCGAAGATCGCCTCTTCCAAAAGGTCATTGGCGGTTTTTTCCCTTTTATCGATTTCTTTGAACATCAGCAGGGCGCTTCTGGCCATCGTCCCCAAGGAAACCGCTTCCACTACAAAATGCTGGGTTTTTTCTCCTATTTTCTTCACCGATTTGCCCAGAACGCTGATGTAATCCACCACTCCCCGTGAGACGAATATCTGCTCCTCCATCTCGGTCAATATCCTCTGGCTGTATCTGGCGGTGCTGTGCGCCGCCCGGGCCAGGTGGGCGAATATCTCCACCGTAGATTCCATATCGGCGCTCCCGGTCCCCCCTTCGGAGCTTTTCACCATGCGGTAAACCTCCTTGCTGGCCTGCTCCAGGTTAAGTATCTTGCTCCGGATCTCTTCGGCTCGCAGGGCGGACTCCCTGGCCAGGTTTTTGACTTCCGCCGCAACCACGGAAAATCCCCTGCCTGCCTCTCCTGCGCTGGCCGCCTCGATCACGGCGTTGAGGGCCAGCAGATTTGTGCTGGTGGCGATTTTCTTGATCTGATCCAGAATCCCGGTGATTTCCCCCACGCTGGATTGCAGCCGGTCCATGGCCTTGGAGGCCGCATCCATTCCCCCTTCTCCTGCGTCGCACCGCTCGGAGCTTTCCTTGGCCATCTCCACCACCATCTTGGCCCCTTCCACCACCTGCCCGAAGGAGTCGTGCATCTCTGTTATGGAATCGGTCACTCGTTCAATATCGCTGAACAACTGGCCAAAATTCTCCTCCAGCATGTCCACGCTGCGGATCTGCTCCACTGCCGTATCCACAATCTGGCGCATGGTGTCCTGGATGCCGATCATATACTGTTCCATGGTCCCCTGGTTCCTCTCCAGGCTTTTTCTATTCTCGTGGGCCTCGGCCAGATGGCGTTCCTTTGCGTGGATATGCGCTTCCAGGGTGTTGATCCTCTCCTTCTGGGAGATCACCATTTCGGAAAGGTCGGAGAAAAACCTGTGCTGGATAAACTGCTTGATTCTATTGTCTATTCCCACAATATTTCCCTGCTACACCCATAGACTGGTCCTGGGCGTTTATGGCCGGACTAGCAGCCCCAATTGTAATATTTGGACGCATACTTCATGGACTAGATACAGCGCGACATGACCAGTTATTGATGCTATCGATGCAGATTAGATTCACTATTATTAATAATGCAGCCTGCCGCCCGGCATCAAAATGGTGACACAAAGCCGTTTGGCCGCCGCTCGCGGCTCTTTGGTATAATAAAATCAACGCACTTTATTATGGAAAGCGGATAGCCTGAACAAGTCCACCAGATGGCTGACGGCATACTTGCTGGCTTTATATATAATCAGCATATTCATCTACATCCAGGTCGCCATGCTGCTCTTTGCTGTCCGGCGCCGATTCAAGCGATAGCGCGCGCCATCTTCCCCTCCTAAGGATAGGCTGTTTGGGTTACCATAAGCGATGAATCCGGATAGCGACAAGGCGGGGGAGTATCACGAGACGCCGCTGGAGGACCATCTGGTGGTGGTGCGACAGGGGGTGGACAGGCTCTTTGTGCTCAACCATACCGCCCAGATTATCTGGGAAGAGGTGAAGAGCGCCCATGCCTCCTCTCCGGGGGACAAGGACTCCATGGCTGAGCGTTGCGCCGCCAGGTTGACTCAGGTTTTCGGTGTGGATATGGACCAGGCCCGGAGGGATGTGGGGGCCGCCCTGGCCCAATGGCGCAACGAAGGATTGATTGGACAGTTGGGCGCCAACATGGAGCAGAGGCCGCCCGACCTGGAGACCCTGCGTCCCGTGTCCGGCTCTATGCGCTCCCTGCGACACTACCGCATGCTGGGGGTTCCTTTCGCGATCTCGTACGCATCCGATATTTTGGAAGAGGCCATCCACCCCAGGTTCGCCGGGCTGGAGACGGGGGAGGATGAAAACGCGCCGTTGCTGAAGGTGGAGGAGGCCGTGGGGGGAGGGTATGGGCTTTTCCTTGAAGATGGGGTGATGGGGTGGGGCGCCCAGCCGTGGAATGTCGAGCCGCTGGTTCATGCCTGGGTTGTGGGAGTGGTATACCCGGACCGGAAATGGCTTATCTCCCTTCATGCCGCGGCGGTGGGGGATGGAAACAGCGTGATTGTGTTCCCCGCTTTTTTCGGCGGGGGGAAAAGCACTCTGACCATGGCGCTGGCCCATGAAGGGTTCCGCTACTTCTCCGATGATATAGTCCCCCTCACCTTCGACCTGCGGGCGGCGCCTTTTCCCGTGGATATCGGGCTGAAGGAGGGGAGCTGGGAGGTGGCCGCCAGATATGATGAAGCGACCAGATCTCTGATCCGATATACCCGTGCAGACGGCGTGCGATTCATATATACGCCCCCACCGGCCAACGCTCTTCCCTCATCGCCGCAGCTTATGCCGGTCCGGCGAATTGTATTTCCCCGGTATATCCCCGGCGCTCCGGCGCGGTTGGCGCCTCTGGAGCCTTTGGAGACGCTTAGTCGCCTGACACATTCCGAGAGCAAGATACGTCCGGAGCCGGAAAGGGTGGCGCGGTTTATCGAGTGGATCAAGTCCACCCCCGCCTTCGCCCTGGAGTATGGGGACCTGGAGGAAGTTTGTGGAGTGATCCGCAAGCTGTTCCGGGGATAAACCGTTCTATATAATCCTGCCCAGGGAGTATGCAAGGGGAATTGCACTCCATCGGCTGCGCCTCCAAACTGCTGAATATTCATCAGGCATTGTCGGCAACGCTATGTGTATCGCAATATACCGTGACAAAATAAATATAGGGAGTCGGCATGATGAACAGAGATGAATTGCATATTTCCCGGTTTTTTCATATGCGCCAGCCTTCTGGGATATCATTGATTCCTGTTTGCGATAATCTCCGGGATGTATTGCTAGCCGCGATTATGGAGTCGTAACGTTACATTGTAGTTATTATGGTTTGTGGAAGATAATTCTATTGAAAATACAGGGGCAAATGGTATCATAGATAGGCGCCTGGTTTAAGTATAGTTGTATACTTGGAATTGGTCAATGTGTTGAGGCTGGAATTGCCGACAGGCGCCAACTGATATTATGGAGTATGAATATGAGTAATGATATATTGAATAGCCAGGGAAGTGGAATGGACAATGATGTCAGCGGCAAAGAGGATGTCGCTCGCCGTGAAGCTTTAAAAAAGATCGGCAAGTTCGCCGCATACACAGCTCCGGCGCTGTTGGTTCTGCTTTCCGCCAAAACCAGCGATGCGCAATGTAATCCAAATCCCCAGCACACACTTTGCGTGGGGAATTGCACTCCCGCCGCCGTACCTCCGAATTGCTGAGGAAGGTTATTTGACGCTACGGCGCCTGGTTCGGCTTTCCCACTGGCCAGGTTTGCTGTCTGGCAGGTAGACCGAGAAGTCTCCCCCGGCGCCAGCTTCTATCATAATATCTCCATCCCTGTCTGTGCGAAGGACTTTGGCGCCCGTGGCCTCCAGGCGTTCTAATGTCTTTGCGGAGGGGTAGCCATTTACATTATTCCTGTCCACGCTGACCACCACTACTGCAGGCTTCACCCGTTCCAGAAACTCCACCGACCCGGTGTCCTCCGCGGCATGATGCCCAGCCTTGAGGATATGCGCGGCAAGATCAGTGGTTGACCCCGCCAGCGCCTTTTCCGAGGAAAGTGTTATATCAGCGGCCAACAGGGCGCGGAAAACACCATATGTCACCATCACCGCCATTGACCTGGCGTTCATATGGGGTGTGTCAAATCCTTCCATGGGTGGCCATATGACCTCCAGCTTTGCCTCCCCCAGCGGGATGGAGTCCCCAGCCTTCAGCGGACGATATCCGGGCTGGACCCTGGCGAAATCCGCGTACCAGCGATAGAAGTTGTTCAGGTCCCCATCTTTCCAGGGATCATCCCCGTTGTCATAGAGGGCGCCGACCTTCAGGCTTTGGGCGATCTGGAACAGCCCCCCGGCATGGTCGGGATGGGGGTGGGTTATGATGACAGCGTCGATCCCATCAGCGCCCGCTTTTCGGATATACTCCAGGGCTCGGTGGCCGGTGATGGGGTTGCCAGTATCCACCAGGATCGATTTGCGGTTTGCTCCTTCCCAACAAAGCCAGATGGCGTCCCCCTCTCCCACGTCGATGAAATGGATGAGAAGCCGGGGTTGCTCCGTTCTGCCGCCCTGGGATGTGGCGCACGATAGCGTGAGGCAGAGGATGGCCAGAGCCGCGATACGCCTCATCGGTCGGTCTCCTTTGCGGCATGGATGATGGAGGCCATCCACACCCCGAAGACGCCGGAGGCAGTGTTCAGCAGCACATCCAGCAGATCATAGTACCGGTCAGGGGCGAAGTATTGCATGGCCTCGTCGCTCCATCCTGCGATAAGGACAAGAAGGATGGATGTAGATGCAAGGTTTCGGCGGGCCATGAGGGGGGAAAGAGCGCTGTATATACAAAACGCAAGAGACTCATACTCCACAACATGAATGGCCTCGGCCAGGGTTCTTGTAACTGCAAAAGCCAGGCACTGGGAAAAAGTGAAAATGGCGCCCACATGGACAAGCTTTTTAGTCTCTATCCGCTCCGTGCGGCTGGCGACAAAAAGAAAAGCCACAAGCCCCGCGACGGCGGCCATGATGGTCAAAAACGGCATCAGCCCATTTGCAGTGAAGAAATT
>Ga0224511_10000842_pt1 | contig 16563 bp, 8 predicted proteins | sample SF_May12_sed_USG_2_FD_169988 | JGI IMG/M metagenome (GOLD analysis project Ga0224511, IMG submission 169988) | Sediment microbial communities from San Francisco Bay, California, United States - SF_May12_sed_USGS_8_1 | ecosystem: Environmental > Aquatic > Marine > Sediment | place: USA...
ATAAACTATAAGGGCTGATAATGTCAGGTGATATATTAACTGTAAAAACAGTAAAACGGGTACGGTCGGTAAGAGGCAGTGCCTTAGTTCATATTAAACCGGGAAATCCTTCCAGGACCAGAGGACGCGCGTATTTGTTTCACGTTTTTCTAACGACAACGAGGAATTTCACTGAAATTCAAAGAAGTAACTATTCTATTGATAATGATAATCTGTGAAATACTTCTGTTTATTTTTATTTGTTTTGATTTTGGGAATTAAAATCAACCAAGACTGGGATAGAAGCTTTAAGAGATTAGAAAATGTGACTGGATATTAAAAATATCGATATACCTTATCATACGGGAAAAACAAATATGTTTTTAAAGGTGACCCGAAATTGTGGAGTTAACTGTATAGCAGTTAGCTTAGTTGGCAGAACACAGAACTTGTTATCAGAGAGTTTGATCAGTGCGCTTTGCTAGTCATAATTAAAATGTGCATATTGTTTATGGATTGACTTGACCTTTATGCAAAAATATGATATCGATCGAATACGACCGTATAAGTTATCGATAATGCAATCGCTTGCAGTCAGCTAAGATCGCGCATGTTTGTTAAACAATCGCAATGTTTATATGTTTAATACACGTATAAGAATTAACAGTACCGTCGTGGCCGAGGGGTTTTCTTGCAATGCCAGCTTTCTTATAGTCTCGATTCGAGCCTTATCGGAGTTTTTACAAATAGTGGAATGATCAAGCCGATCATGGATCAAGTTCAGCGCATTAGAAATCGATAGCGACTTAATTATTGGTGTTTTAAATATAGTTTATTCTTTCCATGCGCACTGATACAGATTCGTCGTCCTGTATTTTATAAAATATATTTAATAATGAAATAAAATAATAATTAAACTATTACATAAAAAGTGAATAAACATAAACAAAAACACTACAGAAAAACGTAAAAACCTTAAATCCTTGAAAACATGGAAAACAGTTACGAGATCGCATTTTTAACAAACTCTATTAAGTTATAAAAAGTATCTTGCATGCAAATTAATTCTATATTTATCTTTTGATAATAGAAACTCAGAAACTAGGTCAGCAGACTACACTTGAAGCCCTTTAGCAAGTACACAAACAATTTCACTGAAATGTAATTTCGTGAAGTAAACATTTTTTTTCTAATTTAGACCACTTTCGAATTAACACATGCAAATCCTTTCTTTCAGACTATTTGAACGATTCTGAGATATGTGAACACTTATCTTAATTCACAAAGTTCTCAAACCGTCTCCGAAATGGCCGACACTTATTCATAAACAATACTGTATTTGTTTGCCATCAATTCGTATAAGTTTACTTTTCAAATTTATCAATGAGTCCAATAGTATAAATATAAGAAATTATTCAAATCAAATATCAAGGCACATACACATACCACAATTATCGTTAGTATCCTCTTCTTTTAACTCAGTTCCATCCGCCTCACCGGCACTCTTTGTTCTTTGCAGCATTTCAATGTCCTCATCAGTAACGCCCTTCAGTTGACTAACTGTTATATCAAAGTATTTAATTTAAATTATAAATTGTACTGCTCAAAGAATATGTTTTCCTATCAAACAGATTGTTTTCAACAATGAACATGTCCCATAAAAATCAAAGCCTGACCTTTTTGGTTAAACGTACATGTACACGACGTCCATTGCGCAAAGATGTTGCGTTCGACCATTTTAAACGAACGAAGACAGAAGAATGCTTTCCCGTGTATATGACAACAACCAATGCAATAACAACGCACATTATGTTGACAATTTAAGGTCATATAAAAATATAACTCATAAAGTTTTGATATTAAACTTCATTCTCCTAACTTCGACATACCTTTGACAAAACACATTTTATTTGCCGTTTAAGTGTTGACTGCCGCTGCAGACAGCCTAAATAACATTGTTTGTCTTGCTAGTTAAAGTAAAGCGTATGACCGTTATTGCGACATAAGGAACCTAATTTCGACACCCATTTTTTTCTTAACCCACAACATCACATTAGGCATTAAAAGATACTGAGGCTAACATATGTACATCTATTCATTGTAATTATGTAATTTATGAGCATAAGCATACCATTTTGAACGATAATATTCCAAAAGTTGGCACATACTTGTACATCAGCATAAATTATGTAAATTCAATGTAAAGACAATACGTCTCATAAGTGCAAAATTAATAAACGCTTGACTTGACCAAGAGTTAACATATTATTAACATTGAAATGGGTGGTTTGCAGCAAGGTCGGCTGATACCTTAAACAAGACTTTATCCCCAATTCACGTTTCCAATATCGAATAAATCAGTTGAAATATGCGCCATGTCGAAGTTTGAATTTTGTCATCCTAATTTCGACACCCTTACAAACACTGCCATAACAGTTACAACTAGTTTTAAACGTTTAAAAGTCGACTGTCCCATGTGTTTCTGGTATAACAATTAAATATTTATTAAATTTTGCCAACTTTAAACAAACATAAAATTTCATAATTTTTATCCGTGTCTTACAGCTTTTTGTTAGGGCGCCATCGACTAACAACGCGACGGAATGGATGATATTTAAACCTGTGTAAAGGGGGAGGGCAATCACGAGTTTTATTCAAACACAAATTGATGACATATGGTAGTACGTATATGATGTCTTAGATATTTTAGATTAAATTGAATTTACTAATTTGTGTTGTACACACTTAGGGGAAATTGTTCGAACATGTCGAAATAACAGACATGTCGACATTGAGTGACTTTGCTCTATACCTAAGAATAAAAATCTAATTAGACACACACATGCATGCAAGCACGAACGCACACCCACACAAATATGGTAAACATAAAAATCGTAAGTTTACCGCGTACCTATCTTTTTGACGCTGTGAAGAAAATCGTCCTCATAAACAACAACATCTAGTTCCACGTTTTCCAATCCTGGTTGTTTTCTAAGTTCTTCTTGCAGTGGAAGGAAAGCATGCGTGATTTGCCCCGTCAGATACTTATCGAAAAATGATATCCACGAAGACAAAGACTTGAAGTGAAGGTACACAGCAAGACATTCGCTCTGTAGAGAAGTGATATCTGTCTCATCTACAATAGTTAAATTCTAAGATTATTATATCTTAATGTGATAATATATGTCCATGCATACCTTGTGTGATCCTAAAAGTAAATAGGCATACGTAAAATAGTGCACTGTTAACAGGAGTAATATTGTACATGCAATATACCTTCCCGTAAATTGTCGAATGCGGAAGCAAGGCAATCTCCTTCGCATCCAAAGCTTTGCTCGTGAAAAACTGTATCGACTTTTAAAACCGCTTTGCCAATCTCCATATGCCGGTCAGACAAGTGTTTGCTCGTTTTCTCATTCGTGTGTTTGTAGTCAACAGTAAGGCGTAGGTCTGCAAATACCAATATGCCAATAGTGAATCACGAATAACATATAAATATGTACATATTAAAAAGTATACAACTCGTCCTTTCGTGTTTAGTGTGAATTTGACAGATGTAAGGTAATAAACTAAGGCAGGCAATAATGTCATCAACAAGAATGATAAAATGTAAAAACAACCAGTTTTGAACGTGTGGGTATATAAATCGAACTACGTAGTGTAAATGAACGTACTATGGTGTACATGTATGACAGTTGTTATAGTGAACGACGTATAAATACCAGTTTCTATGCTGCGATTCTCTTTCATATTCACGAACCTTTGTAAAAGCTCTTTGATGGTGTGAATATCTACAAAATGATGATATGAATAGATTATTTTGGAAATGTATTAAAACGCAATAAGCAGGCTCAACAATAACCTGTTAGGACCGCAGCTACAGTATCATTTGTAATGTACATGTACCTGTACTGTTTGTCTGTCCGGCTTCACGCATTTCTTCCAAGGTATTTTTGAGGTCCTCTATTTGTCTTGCTTGTTCCTCTATGCGTTCTCGAAAGGCATTCTGTGTCTCGCGCACACGTGCGTTTGTATCCTTAAGAACATCCCCATGTCTTGCTTGTTTCCCTGCGTGTGCTCGAATGGCATTCTGTGTCTCACGCACACGTCTGTTAGTATCCTTTAGTACCTCTCCTTGTCTTGTTTGCACCTAATTGTACATAATTATTTAAAGGTGTTAACCTTATCAACAAATGTTTATATTTGGTAACAGGTTGGTTGGTTGGTTGGTTGGTGAAAGTCCATTGATGTAATTACGTGGTCGTTAGGCCACCATACCAGCACTCCTGGTTTCATCAGTAGTACACAATCCAATTGCTTTTCTTACACACGTCTTTTATGTACCGTTTGTTATTTTTTCGATATATTTGTATAGCAAAAGTCAATACTCTATACTTTATGTTCCGGATTTGTATGTATGCCCCAAACATTATTATACATTTAACCAACCCTTAAGTGTTTAAAAAATAACAATTGTAAATGATGTCCTTTTCTGTTGCTGCCTTAAATGTAAGACATTTAGATGTGACAAGACACCGATAGCACTACTCTGATGTCGGAAGATAGCAATCAAATAATGCGATAAGCGGCTGGCACACCAGCGTATAAACTAAAGAAAGATGCAAAGAAATATTTTGAGATTTGTTCTACATTCGTTGTAGAAATTTACAATGCGTGACTGTACGCCTTCTCTGCAAAGAATATGAATCACAAACAAAAAATAATGTTAAGAAACTACTCACCTCTGAAAACGAATGCATGACGGAATTGAAAATCTGCTGCCGGTCATTAAGTTTTGCCTGTATACTACACAGTGTGGTCTGAATGCTTTTACTGTGGACACTTGCAAGATCTGACAACGTGACCAGCTCTTCTTTAACCGTTTTTGCATGATCATCAAAGTTTTGTTTCATATGGTTAGCATGCTCGTTCATTCTTGCGTTGATCTGCTTGGAATGTTCAGTCACCCCATCTTTAATTTGGTCGGCATGTTTGGTCACCTCTTCTTTAATTTGATCGCTATGTTGAGTCACTTCTTCTTTAATTTGATCGCCATGTTCAGACACGCCTTCTTTTATCTGGTAAGCATGTTCAACCATCCCTATTTTAAGCTGGTCAGAATGTTCAGCCATATTTCCTTTTGCACTGTTAGCATGTTCATCAAAACCTTCCTCAATCATGTTAGCATGTTCAGAGAGACTGATAGTAATCTCTTCTTTTCTGTTGGCGATGATATCTAATACCAGTGTTCTTGCCTCTATTTCATCATCTTTTGTTATAACAATGTTGATATCAGCGAGCTTCAACAAAACATTATAAAGAAGTTAAACGTTTAACTTGCTAGTAATTTCGTTTAATAAGTAGCATAGACGATTAATGATAAAATAAGGCGTCCATCTGTGAATTATTTACGGTGATATACTTTTAAAAAGTGTTTACTTGTAAAGTTATTATTGTGTCAAGAATACATGTATCAATATATTTTAACACAACTGCTAGTATTTTGCTAAGCTACCAACTACAGCAGTCATAAAATGTCTTGAAGGCTGTTAAGGGGTTGTATTTTGTTGATAAGGGCGGAGTTTAGCTAACAGATTGTTGATGATCATCCGAAAACACGCTCTCAACAAGGTTATACTGTGGGGTTTACTTTTCGGGTATGTGAATGAATTTAAATGTAATTTATTGCGACAAAAATTGTTGTTATATGTACATGTTGACAATGAATTGATTTTAATGTCCTAAATTGTTCATTTCTAACAAAAATTAGTTTGAATTAACTCATATAAACGAAGTGACTTTTAATAATTATTTAACAAATTTTGTTTATCGGTTCGAAACATTATAAGGCATATTAAAATACGTTCTTTAGTGACTGTAGACGACACATCAAACTTGTGTGTAAACGTTTGGCTTTGTATCAAATATGTCAACTTGGGTTCGCGTTAAGTTATTGCTGCTGGCTTGTATTAACGAATACGATAAAAATGGAATACAAACTTCGTGTAGAGCTGTAAGTGCTGCCTTTGCCTTATCATCGTTTTGCAGTGCGGTGTGGTTCAATACGGCTTTAAAGTTGTCGAGGAACATTTTCAGATTGTCATCAGAGAGGCGTAACTCGCCTTGATGGCATATGTCGTGTCTGTGTTGTTTAACCTTTAGGGAAAACATTAAACACGTTTTAGAACAACATTCATTAAGTATGAGTATTTAACCAAAATTGCCCCCACTTAAAAAATACTGGAGGCTCAAAATTTGAATATTTCACATGTATGATATAAATCTACCCTTTCTTGAGAATGTCAAAACTCGAAGCAACGCTTATCTGCCTCACGGGCATGATAAAACGGTCAATTATAAAAAATAACGTTAACATAGATTACCGTTTTGATTAAATCTGGAAAGCCATTGCCTTTGAAAATCTTTTTCATTGTTGTGTTATTCTGACAAATACTTAGGAGTGCTAGTGCGTCCAGCTGTGAAAATGTCGATTTTGTTTTGTATCCAGGTGTGGATATAAAACATTTGATAAACTCAAAGTTGCCATTCGCAGATGACCACTGGTCAAAGTTGGTATTAAACCAGCAGGGCTCTTTGTGCGTATGCTTGTCGGTTATTAAATCATAGAATATTCCACAAGCTCCTCCTTCAGGACAGATTCGTCTGGCATTTGTTGTGCGTCTTCTACAAATGCAATTACTAGGATTTCCCTGGTTACATTGACCATTGCGAACATGGTGATACGGCAACAAAGTGTCGGGCAAACAGCTCTTACACGTATAGTCTTGAACACAAGCCGTTTTTATTGTTTTACTTACATGTTTGTCATATTGTTTTCTTGCTTCGCTCGATATGAATTCCACTAAGCTATCCTTTAAGCACTTTAATCCTAATGAGGCTCTAATCCAATTTCGGAACTCTCCTTTTATTTGTTCCGTTAGAGCCATGGTAATATGCAAAGGAAATATAAACACTGGTGTGTATCGTGTGTTATGTCAAACAAAGACGACATCACGTTAATGTATTGGCATTGTAAAATGTCGAATTACGTCGCACTTTCGTGTTTTTTTTGGTCACTTCAGTACTCTACCACTTAATATAAAAAGGCAAAATAATGAAGCACGAATGTAACATTTCCACTGTATTACAGTGGTTATATGATTCGCTATGATAATTAAACGTACGTAAAACTCTTGTTAAAAACCGTAAAACATCTCCATGAACAAATTGATAGAAACCTGCTTTTTTCCAATCGTGTGGTTTTATCAAATCGAGCATGTCTCACAACTATTGAGATGTTTTGTCTGATCAATGGACAATCAAGTGTTTCTATACATCGATCTTGGCGACGCTCTTTCTTATCAGTACGATTAGCCTGTTTACAACGAAATCAAATCACGGTCAAGATAACACACTGTTTGTTGTAAAAACGAGTGTGGCATTAAAGTTTAAAAATATATGAAATATTTGGATTTATATTTTACTAAAGCCACCAGACATGCACTTGCAGAAAAAACATCATCCTTGGTAGGTCAATCTAACGTGTATTACCCCAGAAGAAAGGCACACACAAATTTGACCCCTATACATCACAGTTATCATTTAAACATAGTTGAAAGTAAAACATAATTGTGTAAAAGAAAAATAATATGTTAATAACAGAAAACCTAATAACCATTATCTACATGTGCATATACCACGCTTTTAGAGTACGCAATCGTTTGAAACATTATTACAGATAATAGTTGCGTTTTATAAAGGTTTTTATGCAACATTAAAATATCACAACATAAAAACCTTTTATTTTATACATATAAATTATCTGTATACAATACAGGCTAACAAATACAGTAGACCAGATTGAAAATCCCGTATCGTGCTTCCTTCGTGTGTAACGGATTAAAATCCCGTATCACCCTCCTACCTTGTGTAATAAATAGAATGCGAGTTGTGACATCACACCGATGGTTTTTTTTAGATTTTAGCGTAAATTTCAGGGTAAATCAGTTGTTTTTAGCTTTAAACTATTAGAAAAGTTATGGACAATGTATATAATAAAAGGAACATTGCGAAAGCATATTGATCTGTCAATTTGTATCACTTCGAGTTGCCTGTGGCCGAAGAATCAACATGCTAACATAATATTCCAGATTTACTTAACACGATCTGTCATTTAAACATACGATAACATACAGATGCAAGTATGAAATCCAAGTACCATGTTATTGGTTTAACTACAAACCCATACTTCATGTGCTTTTTACATTCTCATTAATGATCATAATTATCAATGAAATCATTGTGCTGCTGTGCTTGATATTGGTTTAATATCAAATTACTTATGATAAGTATAAACAATCTTTAAATAAAGGATTTACTCCATCACAAAACAGTTAAATGAAAATGATTGATTTAAAATTCTTAAATGAGCCTTTCGAGCTCTTTAAGCTAGTTAATTTTATCCCATGAGATATTATAAACCAATACAAAACATCAAATTGTAAGTAAACTTATGATTTATTTTCTGCAAATATATCAACATTTTACTTTTAATGTTAAGTAAAGTGTTAAGGTGTAAATCTCTTATTACAAATTTAAATATTGTATGGATGCAAAACGTAGCTGTCTCATTTACCGGTTAACCTGTCTCACTTAACGCTAATTTACCGGGTAACCGAATAAAACAAATATGATACTAATTGTCTTCTATTACTTGTTGTCTTAAACAAAGGCATTCAGTGCACGTTTTAGGTGACAAATCCATATAAAATGAATCAGATTTGAACGTATCTAGAAGATATTGGTATTCGTTGTTTGATACATGATTTCTTATCTGCGCTAAGTGGGTCTCTCTAAGTTGACCTTTTTACCCGTTTAAGTATTAACAACTCATGTTTATAAGGAGCGGTTTTGTCATTTCAAGAGCTTAACCGAAATACAAATGCATTCTTCCCAGACTAGGAGACTACTTGATTCTTCACAACATAATTTCTAGCACAAAAAGGTTTTCAATTTATAGACAAAACCATGATGACAAAACATGTTTGATATATTAATATGTCATTTATGATTTAAATTTAAGTGTGACATAATCTTTAATCTATACGTACCATGCTGATCGAAGAGCACTTTTCATGATAAGTTGTAAAGCATCAAACTGGAGACATGATACATGTATAACAAACATTTAACAAGCCTAAATGATTGTTCATCATACTTGTATTAGGGATTGAGCCAGGTTATTTTAAACGGCTGGACGGACCTAAAAGGGACAGGGCGCGACATGCACAGAGAAGGAGCACCAACAGCATTAATGTCAGTTACTGGCAAATTGACATTCCCTTCCGAAGGACGTTTTATATTGTATGTCCATAAAGGACACTATCATAAAATGAGTTCAGAAAAATCAACTTCGTAACTTATATAATTTTTCAACGTAAATAAGTTATAAATAACTGTCTAAGTATCATAATTCAACATTTGTACTTTTAAAACACAGCATGTGTATGGTTATGAACTCATTTGCGACGAGTATAAGGATACAATGACCCAGTGCATATTTGTTATCAAAGCAAAAAGTAAACACGTCGTAATAAATAACTCTATTTTATGCAAATACACCAGGGCACTTGCTATCGAGGGATGTCAACACGTTCTTACATTTTATCTCACGATAAAATCTACCCTAAAAAATACAAATACTTCAGCCTTTGAGGATTTTGTACTTAAGCCTTAATTCAAAATTGCAGTATTGATCCATTCATTTGGTGAGTTAAGAACAAACGTACAACAAGAATAGCTTTACTTATCATTTGTTTTAGTCATTAAATTACATCGACATTATTACAATAGGCAATGTTTATAGTGTCTTTTAATAATAAAAGATATACACGAATCCTCAAAAGAGTCCTTAACTGGAACATATTATGTAGATAGGAATGGAGCTTTGTTTCACTAACAGAAAGCTGGGTGTGGTTCCCTTCTTTGTTTACCGTACGCTGATGGTCGAGTAATTACGTGTGTTGTTTGTACAAAGTAACATTGTCAAATGCGTTAAGTACCTCTTAAGGGAGTGCCTCATTACTGGCGTAGCGATTTCATAACATTCTATTTTGTGAATTTATTTAATATTGACAAACAAAAATCTGGACCTACCTTATGAAGTAGATCGTTACATACTTTGTCGAGTCAATTGACATTTTGCTTAGTACAGACGACTGTTCATAGTTTATTCTGAAACATAGAACATAAAAAACCTTGATTTTTTTAAGTAAACACCCCATTCTTCTTACACAGAAACTGCACAGCGCAAAACGTACTTACTTTTTAACATACCCTGAAGCTAAAGAAAGCAAAACTAATTATTTTCTCATCCTTTAGCGTAAAAAGGTCTATATAGAATAAACACCCAAACTTGTTTCAATTTTGCCACGTAATGTAAACATACATTCAGAAAACTGCGCCGCATTGGAACGTTGGTGCAACACAGCACAATAAAATCAATATTCGAACGACACAGTTCAATAGCTGCGCCCCATTTAGCAGTGAAGTTATGGGTGTAAATACATGTACTAGTACAACTACAGTTTCATATTGCAATCTGTGATTTTTACAGAAATTATTATTAACTTTTGAGTTCTATTGATAGAGCGTATACAAAAAAGAATGTGTTATTCGAAATGAAGAACAGCCTCTTCCTCCCACTGACAAGGTTATTTTACTCACCTAAAAGAAAGCCATAACATTTGAAATAAACTTTAATACAGCACATTTTTCTACCTTGCTAGCGCGCTTCATGGATTTGCCCGTTTTTTACCATTGCGTTCAGGATCGCTTTGAACGCAACCAGAATGAAATTCAATTGTGATTAATTAAACACAAGTGAATGAATATACTATCGTTTGATTTATAGGGTATATGCTCTCAAACTGCTATGTTTTAGCTGTATGTTCCGAATTACCAACAGTGATAATCTTGAAGATAATGATGCATAGACACATTGTATTAGACCAGGAATTATGTTCCAGTACGATTATAAATTGTGTAATTATAAACTTCATGCTGCGTTATAGACTTACTATAAAACAAAAATTGGAACAGTTGTAAGAACAGTATTTAATTTAATTTATCACATTTAAACGGTACAACAAATCTTGCTCGTATAGATTTTGATTATGTATTGAATCGTGTGCTGAGTGTTCCTTTTCTAATCATTGACCATCACCAACTCCTTGTTGTACACATTTCAATAACCGTAAAACTTTAACTAGCTCACTGATATGCAAAATGTTATAGAACTTTGCATGTCCCGTGTCCTATAACTTTACTGATTGTGATTTTAGTTAAAAAAATAACTATAAAACTATACATTTATTACATTTTAAATGTCCAAATTTCGCCACTATTCGAATCATGTTTACTAGCAGAAATTATTTACACTGATCTCAGCAAGTATCGCCCCCTTTACACTGGTTATATTGTATCAACGTGTTCTAAACACTGTCCAAGACATGATATAGTGTGTTACAAAAATGGTTATACAAACATTGGGGGATTATTCGGACCGATTCATCGACATTTATTTAAACAAAGGATAACAAATATAAAATGTATATAGTGTTTAATTAAACAATCCAGTATATTATATTAGCTTTTTTCTACCTGATTTTTGTTGTGTCTGTAGGATTTAAACGACGACCTGTATTACTAATTAGGTTATATGGAGGCGTTCTTACTTCTTGACAGCAGTCTAAGTTTTACCTGTACTAGCCTTATTGCATTGAAAGTGACTGTCTGCTTTCGGTTTTATGTCTGGTTAATGGAGTATCGTTGTGTCTGTTGAGACTGAAAGATACAGACTGAATGTGTACGATCGGCAAGAACTAGTATTTGGTACAAATACTGACTTAAAGTAATGAGATCTTTCAAAGGATCAATATTTTGTTACCTTATGTATTTTTGCCCTTACACGCTTAAGACAAGTTTATCATACTATTTAAACAAAAATACAACAAAACATTCAACACTTTGACTCAAAATCCAGTGAATGAAATTGATACATAAAACAAAAATAAGTTTACTTTATTAATGGACAATACTGTGTTCAATTTCATAAACTGTTTATGAACGCTAAAATAACTAATTATTCTTGATTACGGGATACTTCGTGATTTTTTGTAGAAAGTAGATAAAATTTCACAAAATGGGCGCGAAATTCAACCATCTTGTAGTTATCCTATGTCAAAAGTCGATGTTAAATAAGTGCTTAGCAACCTTTATAACACACATTGTAGGACGGTTATCATAGTTTATACACTTTATCCCCAATCAATGTTAAATTAAGTTAACAGTTTCAAACATAAATGCAATTTAACAGGTACCTAATTAAAATGTTAATGTTTACAGGGGCATGGTATTGCTGCAAAGCGTACTAACTGAAGGTTGAAATATTTGTGCTAGAAAAAAGAAGAATTGGGTTGGGTGTTTTGAAACAAAACATCCATAAAAGGTAGCATTTACATAAAAGCACTTGGACAGTTTTGCTTTGTTGATACCAAAAAGAAACAAAATCATACCTAAACACGCAAACATGTTTTCATCTTTTTTTTCTAAATGCTTTTCGTATAATATGTATTGACACTTTGAAAACAAGGAACATAATACCAGGGTCTCTTCATAAGATGTCACCTAAATTTAAATTCGTTAAATCAACAAAGAAACAACGACACAAAATCATTTAATCCATACATGGGTAAATGCGATCAAAATTTGATTGTTTGACTTTTTTCTCTATAGCCAATGATATTCAAAAATAAACAGGAACATAAATTAAAGCTCATAAATAGTCATCTTACTGCATGTTTGTCTTACTTGCATTATTGATGCTGATAACTACATGATGATTTTTTTGCATTCGGGTTTTGTTGGTTCGTGATTTCATTCCGGTCATTTGGTTCATGGATTCCGTCTGCTGTTCGTCAAACACATTTGAGTATGCATATAACTTTATTCACAAACTGATTACATTTGACGAACAAGTGTTTTCACTTCAATCCCATCTAAGCAGTAAATTTTTTGTCGAGTTATTGCGCTGTCACATTAATACCTTTGTACTTCTTATTGTAGAATGATATACCCATCTTGTTAAAAGGATTTAGAAAGAAAGGTTTCAAGCACAATTAAATGAGCATGTGTCGATTCTTCAATCACGGTTGGAAGGTAGGCAATTAAAGATCTGTAACGGCCGGCGTTGATTACATTACACTACACACATATTGTAATCGCGTGTAACTGTTTTTAAAACTCTGTTGAGATAGACGCTCTTAGAACACGCCATGGTTCCAACAACCGAATGTAAACTTCAAGTGGCTCAACGTTCGCTGGGGTCGCACGTCATGTCCTTCAACGTCTGAGCTCGTTTACGATGGCTACGCCGGCGGCTGATATCACACCAAACATGGATCAGGAGCCACCTAACTTACCTGAAAACCCCCACTGGGCACAGCAGCAAGCATAACAAGAACACTAACATTTAGGATACGTTCATGGAGCAGAGTAGCAGACACGAAATTCGCTTTTTACTGCAATTAAAGACCAAAATGTCCCACGTGCTGCCTGTTGGACGAACAGTTCCAATATTGTAATGATTTATGCAAAACAGTCGTGTCACACGGGATGGTTCCTTAAATACTCTGGATTTCTCATGAGTTGGTACAATAAGCATCTATCCCAAAAGGAATTAATATGTATGGACAAAATCCCCGAGACCCTTCGAGAAATACATGCAAATACCGACGGATCTTTGTTTTACCTTCAGAAGGTAAATATTCTATGGCCTCAATTCCTCGACTATTGATTACTTCTAATCGTGAGCAGCTTTAATAACACAGATGCTGATATTTTACCTACACAGTCCTCCGTAGGACTTCTTTTGTTCTCATTTTAGATCTACTTATACGTATATTGCCTTTGTTGTCTTTGTTATGAAGAATCGTGTACTGGTGTTTGAAATAAGTGGGTTAGGGGTTACCACATGAAAAGAATAACCAGTATTTTTTACAACAACAATGAGAAAATACATTTAAAACGTAAATATGGCATAACTTAGCTAGAGACATGCTATAATAAATGGTTTGACCTATATTTAAACCGAATCTCGTTTCCAACTTTATTAAAAAAAGTATTTTAACGTAATGTATATTATATTAACACCGACCGTTTACATGCGTCAAATTTTGCCGGCGCTATTGTATTTCGCGGATAGTTAAATGCATACAGCGGTGATTATTTTGTAGTCTGCTATGTGGCAATGGGTTAAAACATTTATCTTACCATAAGGGGATAATTTACTTATGATGTTTGACCTGAATTTGATTATAAAGTGTATCAAAATAGACGCGGCCCCTTCGTGATTTGCATCGCGCCCGGGCGCGTTTATTAGAATAAACACGGTAAACATACACTATCATACAAAGATAAAATGCCTTAAACATTTTGACCCAAAAGCAAGGAAACTAGTCTGATTTTTTAAACAAAAACACTTCTATAATGATTTTGCTGACTGTTACCCTACTCGTTTTTAAGACATTATGGTACGGAGACAAACCGGTACCTTAATTTGTTACAATGTATCTCAAATACATATCGTCAGAAACAAGAAAACATGGAAATGAACTCAGATTATTACGCAATTTCTTTTGAATAAAAAACTTACTAAACATTTACATAATGTTCACTCGAAATACATATAAAAGGGTAAATTATCAGAATAACCGAGCTGGTTGTGGACCAATTCACGATGCCGGCTTTAATTTGCCTGGTGTTATTACTTCTTGCTTTCATTCCATAATTATATGCGCGTATTGTGTTGTGTGTACTGTGCGTACTAAATATTGTCAATGTGTCCTTTATTTGGACCCTGTCTGATTTGTGTGTGAACATCTCTTCAAATTATATTACATGTACAGTGCTATTTAGCAATAAACATGATACAAGACACCAGTGTTGCCACTATACCGTAGTATCATTTGTGTTGAAAGGCGCTGTTGAAACGGTGTCACACAATACGTAAATTTGGTATATGTTATAGTTTATGTCCAGTATATAGTCAGAAAAGCCTTTGGTTTTTGTGACATAAATGGCCACCATTCAAATGTTAAATCCTCAACTTGTGTTGACTATAATTGTGCCATTTCAATACAGGGTATGGTGATTGAACTAATTTAAGACCGCGTTGAATACTTCAGTCGTATGAATGACGGTTCTGTGTTCGGCCTCATACCTCGTCTATGATTTCTACACCTGTGACTAAAGTTATGCAGGATCAGGAGCAAGTATGGGCTACTCGTACTTGTATGCGAGTATTATGACTACAAGTACTATGTTTGCAAACACTCGTCTGCTCTTAGTACTCAGAAAAATATATACTTGTACTTGAACTGACACAGGTACTAAACCTCCAGTACTCAAAACTTATGAGTATAAATGTGTACTAAAATGAATTAACAAATTACGTATATATTCACACTGTTTAACAGGTACTTTTCTGAGGCATCATACGTTGGTAAATTGTATGTGGTCTGTTGGGCGATAGTAAGGTTAGAGAGTACAACAAAACATGCATGCATTAAAAGGTAAATGTGTTTTTTCAGTGTCTACTCAATTTTCAAATATAAAACTTTACGAATGTTTTAATAATTGATAGGACCACCTACCTGTACAATAGTTAAGGCAATTATTTATATTTTTGGTGAAAATGTGCTACCCGAAAGAAAATGGATTGTTTTGGCTGATCACTTGCATTATGAAATACTGGTCTCTCACCACCTTATATGAAGGAATTGTGTAACCCCATCAGTGATGTGCACAGTTATTCTACCAGGTGCAATGCCAAGGCACAATGTACTTTCACAGGTCATTTTTTATCTGACAGTGGTAGATTTGCTATTCCATCACTCAAGAGCTCTTGTAAGAAATCGTCTGCATAGTAATTACAACGGATGTAGTATGTGTAACAGTTTGCGACAAAATGGCAGGAATGTCAATTCAAGTTCACCTTTTAAAATTTCAGTCAAACATCCTTTTTTAAATGCAGTAAATGCCATGGTACTCAACATTATGAAAAGGGTTTGTGTAAATGTCATTATATTTATGAAAATAAAAGCCACATAGTGTACATGTTACTAGGGTCTTTTACGAAAGGCAATAAACAATTCGGCAGTTGATCTTTTAATTATTTCAGACCGGAGTTGTGCTGATAAGGAAAGTCCCCGCCGCCAATGCGGACTTTTTAAGTACTTGTTTCATGCGTTTCATGTTAAAAATTGCACAATGTAATGCATAGGTAGCGGCGGGTAAGATAATTTTCATTTTTACGCAAATTGCCTGACTCAATTGCTGATACAAATTATGTTGATCAGCAATGATATTCTTACATTCAATTGCTGATACAAATCATGTTCTTACATTCAATTGCTGATACAAATCATGTTCTTACATTCAATTGCTGATACAAATCATGTTCTTACATTCAATTGCTGATACAAATCATGTTCTTACATTCAATTGCTGATACAAATCATGTTC
>Ga0224511_10000843_pt1 | contig 16554 bp, 10 predicted proteins | sample SF_May12_sed_USG_2_FD_169988 | JGI IMG/M metagenome (GOLD analysis project Ga0224511, IMG submission 169988) | Sediment microbial communities from San Francisco Bay, California, United States - SF_May12_sed_USGS_8_1 | ecosystem: Environmental > Aquatic > Marine > Sediment | place: USA...
AGCAAACAAAACAACAATATGACTAAAGTCACTTTTAAAGAATTACATATGCATGTATATGCATTTTGATTAAGCATTATTTACAATGGATCACAGATTAATCACAGACAAAATATGGGTCACATTAAGGGTTATCTAATGCGTTTATTGAAAGGGGTACTGTCTGCAAACTCAGTACCGCAGCATCAGTACATCTTTGTTTCGCGAACTATCGCCACATGGCGAGTTAAGTTTCATTTCCTGGTAAACACCAGTCCACAATGGTCGCATATGTGCATCCTGTAAAAACATTATAAACATGTGAAAATTAATATAGATTGCTTTCAACATTGCACTTGTTTTGTCGAAACCCTTTTAAAAAGTGCATATATAAGCGAACATTAAACTACATGTATATAATTTTTGTTTAAGACCAATAATTATCGTTATTGTTGATTGCATGCATACTTTTATCTTTAAATGCTTCAATAACTTATCAGTTGGCAAGGTTGTTTTCTGCTATAAAATACACAGCGTGTTTAGTTGACCAATGCTTACAACGTGGAATGATGTTTTTTTGACGTCACAGCGTTCGCGCGAATTTTCTATTTTATCTACTGGCCAATTATTATTTTTATTTAAAACAAGAAAGTTCAATCAAGAAAAGCAATAATAATTATAATTCAAACGCCAGCGTATAATTGATTTTTGTTATATTCGCGTTCTAGAAACGCTGACAGAATTTCAAATGAAAGCTACCTTTAAATGAAACTTTGAAGCGAGAGAAAAATCCCGTGCAGGGTTATAATTATGATCAATTTTAAACTGGTCCGTGTAATTGAGCTTTTTGCTCTGCTCCCTAGCCTTCACCATATTACTCGGCTCCCTAACAATTTGTTTAAAACATTGACATTTTTATGTTGACATCAATAAGGTTATCCAAAACCTTATTATAAGAAGTTTTTATGAATTCTATGACTAAAGCAAGTTGGTTTTCTTGATAATACGCAAATTTTCATAACCAAATTGCAAAAAAGTGCATTTTACTCTGCACCCTGCACGGGAAATTTCTCTCGATTCGATTTTTCATTCCCGTGTAACTATAATATTCGCAAACCTTGCGGCACAACAAATATACCGTTGAATCATGAAAACTGTGGAGCGTGTTCATTACTATAAATTTTAATGGCAGCATCAACAAGATCGAAGAAAACTGGGAGAAACCTACCTTTTTTATCCAAGATGGCGGATATTTGTTTACAAATTAAATGTCGGGAGCAGCGCGATTACCCGCCCTGTGTGAGTGAGTTAGTGAGAAGTAATAAAGGAAAAAAGTAAAGTCCTAAGAAATCATTAATAGTATGGGTTGAACAGCAGCCTCAGTTTTATTGAACCAGAATTTATAACTTACAGTTGTTCTTTCGAATAGTTAATGGTAATTTTTGTTAAATTTGGCACTTTACGTGTGCTGACATTTACACTCATATACTTCATCAGTTGATAATAATTATTGTTTGTTTATTTCAGTTTCCTGTGGTAAGAATGTATTTATTACTTTATTTATTTATTTATGAAACTGTATACTTGTTATTGGCCAAAATATTTAAATCTGTTTTGCGTTTCCTTAATCTGTTTATTAAAAATACTTTGGAGTTAGAGACGCGGGACAACATGCGCAGTTTCTCAAATCTGCAATCGCATCCCCTTTCTGTACTGTTCCTTTGTTTGTGTGATAAGGTTTATCAAATCAGGAAATACGCTTTCTTTTGTATTAACTAGGTCGGATTTTCACCTGACAATCATAATACAAGTGTATAAATTGAAGAGATGTTCAAAGAAGGAATATTGTAAGCAATGTAGATATGTCAAGTTTAAGGGCCTCATAACCCTAATCCATTGGATTAAAATGACCATGTATTGTTGTAAGTGATTATGATGAGAGTTGGGGGAACTGTCCATTCTTACTAAACTATAATGTTTACACTAGTCACCATACCGGTGAACGAGCCGGTGGACAACACGTGGTTGATTGTGGGTATCGTGGTGGGCGTGGTCGTCGCCATCATCCTGGTCGCCGTGATTGTCTTCTGCTGCTGGATCCACAGCCGGGACCCGAACGCCGGCAAACCCATCGTGGAGAACACCAAGCCCAGATTCGAAGGTATGGGTTGCTGCAATGACAATAGAAGAGATGAATATGCATATTTATTTGTTGTAAAACGAGATTTTGTATTTAACCCATTTATGGTTCTAATAAAAGAAGTTTTCGTGTCTTCACCCATAAAGTAAAATGAACAAACAAACATTTCTATTTTACTTATTTTTGACCAAACACTCGAATACAAGCAGTTTTAAGTCATAATGTTATAAGTAAAAAAGATAAAAACTCTTTTTAAATGGCTCATTAATACTGTAAACCATTTAACGCAAATACAACGATATTAAATTTATCTTTGGGTTACAATGAAACACATTTAACTCGAAACATTTAAGAGCTACTTTGAATTCTAGAACTTGAAACACACTACCTACATGTAGATAAAATAGCTGACACACAATAAAATACATCTATATGGTTATTATCGCACATGCAACTGACACCTTTCGTGAAACCATTTTAAGGGGGTCAACTGCTTAGTAAACACGGGAGCTGGTTTGATAAACAATGCATCTTTTTAATTTGTCACCTTTTTATTATTGCTTGACAGAAAATTAACTTATCTTCTTCCCGCCTCCATCATAAGCCTACGGAATTTGCGTTTCGCCTGAACGTATTCTTTTTATAACATAAAAAAGACTTACTACTTTAAAAGAATATCACTGACCAATAAGCAGATGTTGTTGTCAAGATGTCGATACCTCAAATCTATTATAACCAAAGTGATGTTTTGGGTTAACTTTAACCAATCTACATGTTAACTATGTTAACTAGAGCTTGATCATAGCGCTTGGGGATGACCTATACACGGACACGTGTACGTGTCGACCCTGGTTCTGTCTAGGGCAGTGTGGCACTGATGGTTTTGGTATCTGACGTGCGCGCATCTCACCACTCTATCACATGCCTCGTGCAAATTATTATTCTACTATATCATGTATATTATAAACATTATTTGTTATATTTTGTTTGAATTTTCGACTCTTGTTGTCATTTAATAGGCGGATCACGTATGCAATGAAGCAAAATCAAAAACATATTTTAGATACGTTTACAAATTACTACTGTACCTGACCTATATTCGTTTATTGAATTCTAATTCTTAAGCCTATTCTCAATCTGATTATGTACAAGATGTTTTTAAGTATAGATACATCGCATAATTTACAGATCCTGTTAAGGAAGATAAGCTAAGTGACCCGAACTTGGATCACGTGACAGTGCGTTCTACGCCGATCACGCGAGAGGAGAAAACCATCGATGCCGGAAGTCCAAGTATAGTCTCGAACGGCAAATTTCAAAATGACCACATCAAGACTTTAAGCCCTGACTTATTGCTAGCTGGAAATAATGTGAGTTCTATGAGACGCTTTTCGCTAAGAGATTCTGGTATTGCTCTGACTGAGAAGACACTAGGTGGTCGATCTATGTCTTGCATTGAAGTAAACCCATCCAAAGAGTCTATGGTGATATTCAACGGAGACGAAAACGTGGTGTCCGGATACGAAACGCGAGTCGTTCCGAACACAAACCGACCACCTCGCACCTTCCATATAGAGAGTTTTATCACTGGAGAAGGTCCCATAACTCCTGAGGAGGAGGACATGGGGGAACCAAGCCCCAGAGAGTCACATGCCTGCCCCTCGCTCCTACGGGAAAAGTCAGATCTCATGCCACCAATAGAGACAATATATCATAAAAAGACGAAGGTCGCATGGTAAATATGCGTGACTCTACTTTTAGTTTGTGTAGCCATTATGTTAAGGAGTCATTCGACTAATAAACTGTTTAGTTATTGTGCCTAAAACTAAACTGTTGTCACTTCTCAACTGAACTTTTTTGATCATTTTTATGCAATGGGTAGTAGAGTTAATTTAGGTTTAATTATTGAAGACATTAACACAATAGTGACAACACAGTTACGCTAAAAAATATTTACACATACAGTTGGTTGACCGGTTCCGGTGGAGGTTTCATATTTTAAACAGAAAACTCAATTTGAATTGTCCATCCACAAAAGATATTTCCTGTATGCAAAACGAAAAATATGTCCCCTATAAAATACCATATTCGTCTTTGAAATTTCCATTTAAGAATCTGTTGAAAAATATTGTTTAATCGTTGTTGTCATTTAGCCAGTTTCGACGAACAATTGTAAGTTCCGGAGAGACATTATTCACAAGTAAATATCATTCCTAAGATAAATAAGTCACGAATGTTATATAAACAGTCAATCTCTTCATTGACTATCCCAATAAGTAAAATGTTCAGAAGAAATGTGCAACACACAGTAATTAAAGGATATTACTTTCTCAAAATTTAGACACCAATGACCGAATTATTCGTGGAAACTGTAGACACAATGTAAACACATGTGCATATTAAACATGGGTGGATGCCTCCATTCAACGAACAACCACCAAAGCTGTACACTTGTACGCGTACGACCCGTTTGTGTCAGTGACATTTTCTGGTCGCTATATAGAACAATATAATACAAAGATGACTAGCAGGATCTAATTCGTCAGTTTATTTCTTTGTCTAATTTATTGGTTCAAACACGAACCATTTATTCGTATGTGTGTGACTTGTTAAACATATCAGTAGCGTCCTGACCATTATATGTGTACAATTATACTACTAGGTGTGGCACTTGTTAAACACACTGCTGAAGCTAACGACGATTATTATACCCCGCCGAAGGCGGATGGATATAGATTTGGCGTCCGTCCGGGCGTCACAAACTTGTTTGGGCTATAGGGACTATTACAGACTTTAACATGAAACGCCAGGGGTGTAAAGATCTCATTGAGGACAAGTGCACTGCACAAGAACCATAACTTCCATTTCCTTATTTAAGAGTTATTGACCTTTGTTCTTTTTTCCTTATATGATTCAATGTCCGGGTGTCACATTGAATTATATAAGGGAACGTTCAAACGACATCTTCTCTTGACCCGCAAATGGAAATTTGACCAAACTCAACAAAAATGGTCGTTGGGTGGTCCCCTACCGAACTTGTTGAAATGGTTCTGATTGGTTGCATAAGTAGGTCATGGGGTCAAAAATATGTTTTCAAAATGCAATTTTCAAAAGATTTCTTGTCTTGAACTTCATGGCATAGATCTTTTATATTTAGTATATAGCATGATCTAGAGGTTCTCTACTACAGTTGTTCAAATTATGCCCCTGGGATTAAATTTGACCCCACCCGTGGATCCCAAACTTACATTGAATAATATAGGGATAAGCTCAAACGACTTCTTCGTTTGAACCGCTAATAGGAATTTGACTAAACTCAACAGAAATGGTTTCTGAATGGTCCCTTACCAAATTTGTTCAAATGCTTCCCCAATTATAATTAAGCATTACATAATTTATAAGATATTTTTACAGTGGTTGTATTTCAATTTCAATACATTAAATTAGTATTTCAATATATTTATCATTGTTTTTTTTTACATTAAAATCATAGATGGGTTATGGTAATAATTGGGAGAAGTGAGGGGGAAGCCAAGAGTTTCTAAGGACTTATTAGGCAACACACACTTATTTAAAGCATACACATCGTATTAATAATAATATAGCCAAAACGTTAAGGCCTTTTAATAAACAACTTGACATAAACTTTGTGATTTTCCAGAAGAAAAAGTTGCACTGTCACCAGAAATAGTGTGACAATATGATAAAAATATAAAGAAAAAATATATTTTTGATATTCGAATATTGTTAGTTCTGTTGTATTTCTTTAATGATTTATTTTGTGAATAACAATATGAATAAATGTGACTTGGTGTACTGAAAACAGAAATTGCCGAAATTCCGAAGTGAACGATTATATTGATCAATTTGTATTTGAAAGATTGTTTCAAAGAAAGTAACATAATTTTGCAAAAGGGATAGAGAGAACGTAACACACAACAAAAGAATTCTTATAGATATTATTTTGTACGATAAAGTGCGCAATATTTAATGATTATTGATGGAAATGCAGCACTCGAGTTTTAAACAAACTCAACTGAGCATGCGCAGTGAAGAAAAACGGGGTTCAACGCATTTTGGAATGTCTAAAACGCATTTCAACACTTGTAGGCGCATGCGCAATGCAGACAAACGCAAATAAGCGGACTTTGAAATGTATTTAACGCATTTAAACACTTCTGGCGCATGCGCAGTACGAAAACCGCAAAAAACGCTTTTCAACGCATTCCAACGGCGTTTAAACACTTTTTAGGCTTTTGAAACCACAACGCGTTGACACGCCGTTTAAACGGGTTTAAAATGCGTTGAATGGGAAATAAACGCGAGCTGTACTGTTCCACAAACAGTATTTTCAAGATCTAATAAAAATTGTTCTTTATTATTTTCGTATCATGGCCCGGCATCCTAAAGTATCAAATGCTAAAACACTGAAGTGTCCAGTCTCGGCCGTCGGGTGGCGCGTTATTGCAGCCACAGTGCTGTTTTTACAGCGAACATCACCCCGAAATAATAAACTCCCGCGATACCCTTTATTCATTAAATATTTTAATATAACGTGCATCGTGATTATACAAAATAAAATATACAGTATTAAATAAAGTTTTTAAAAATTCGCTGAATATGTTTACATATTACTTACTGACCCGATGCACACTTATTTGACTTTATTTATTTATCTATTTATTTCACTATATATTCACTCATTTTATATTTACGTGTTGGTTTATATTCTAAAACAATATATTAAAATATTGTCTCTCGTGACACTTTTATAATTATTTACAAGTGTACAACATGTTTAGTTAACGCAATGAAACTAAATTGCGTAATAAATGCAATTTTTTTTTTACCAAAACAGGTTTATATACATGTAGTGTTAATAAACATTCAAATGCCATTTAAAAAGGGCATATGTACGATCTTTTTATCAACTTTTTTGTAAATATTGTAAATATGTTAGTAAAAAGCATTGCACTTTACCATCAAACAGAACGGAATATTTTTATAACACGAAAACATTTAGGTAAATTAGGTGGGGAATATTGCTTTTGTTTAGCGTCGCACTCGGGCTTTGCCCACTCGGCGTCGGGGCATACAGATAGTTAGTTTCTATAAGTGGCCCATAGTGCAAGATACTGGAGTGCCCACCACACATGACAAACCTGGGGGCCGATTCACAAACATTCTTATGGGTACTTAAGGTAAGAGCTTTGTAATAGATGCACATCTTTGCAGATAGGTGAAAGTTTCATAAACTTTATTTTATTGAAACATAATTATGGCATTTACAGACGATCTACCACACCGGTTTTCACATTTATTTTTATTTAAAAACAAGATTGAATTTTTCATTCTATTTATATTAAAGGGAGATAATAAGATGTACAATTATTTCCTTTTAATTTAAATTAAGCAAATGATGGTAATTTGCATTTTAAACAGCATTTTCTATGGTTGAAAAGTAAAAGCAAAATAAATATCATATTTTAATGAAAGAATCTTGTTTTTATTTTGATAAAAAAGTGTATCCTTCATAAATCATTACAAAGCTCTTACCTTAAGTAAGGATTTACGCACATTTTGTTATGGGAAAACGAGCCTTTCACTATAACAAATTGCGTAATTTCCTCTAAGTTTAGGCAAGCGCAGACTGTCCATAACTTGTCACATGGCGTAAATATGGCGGCCTGGCTGCTGTTGCTACGAAATGATGAAATAAATAATCGCAGTGTTTCTACCTCGGTTGAATAGTTTGGATCATTTTCGTGATTTTTATATCAAAACCGCTATAGATTAACGCGAAAGATGATCGGGGAGCTTCATAACCTGATAGAGGCGGACATAGCTGCCCAAACAGACCGGAGCAATCATGTTCGTACTATGTCAAAAGTATTTTATTGTTTAATTCTGTTCTGATCAAGAAATTATTTCGCAAATACATGTATGTTGACTAAAACAAATTTACTTTGGGAGTGGGATAACAAAACAAAACCGGTTTATTGGTTCGCTGCAGCTGTTCGTTAAGTACGGTTTTGTTCGCTTATAAATGCCAGAGACCTAGATCTCTGTAAATACATGTTTACTCGGTTTTGTCGAAAAATCCACCATGACAACCATGTTAAATGTTTTATTTTTTTCGGCGATGTTAAATCTTTTTTTCATTTAATTCAATGATGCTATAAAAATAATACAAGTTAACTTTAAGGAGTTATTTGTGCAAATGTTCGGTTTTATTTGTGCAAATGTTCGGTTAAGTGTTTTCGTTTTGCGAATTAACATGTATCGTTAATTAACAATTAATAAGCCAAAACAATGGATTTCACGCGGGCCAGCAGAACTCAATATTTTATAGGAACATACCTTTCACATATAGCCGCATCAGACTCCATGCACCAACGACGGTAATCTTAGAGTTTTATAAGTCAAACATCAATAGTTTGTCCAAAAAAGACAAATCAATTTTGGTTTAAACTTTTGTTTACGTCCTACTTTCTAATCTTTTCATTTTTGGACAAACAATTGATGTTTCACTCATAAAACTCTAAGATAACCTCCGTTAGTGCATGAAGTATTATATGCTTAAGTGTGAACGGTATGCTCCTATTAGATTTTGAGTTTTGCTGGCCCGCGTGAAATCCGTTGTTTTGGCTAATTAATGGTTAATTAACAATTAATTTTATGTTATATTAATAAAAACTAGTGTTATTGAGATAACACTACAGTATTTTGCTAATTTCATTTCAATATCATCTCTTGTTTTTAAAAATGACAATTGGAATTTTTGGGGCTGCTTTGGGCACTTCAATATGTCTCACCACATTAAACCAGGAAACTTTGTATCCACGAAGTTTTGAAATTGTGAATTTATTTCAGTTTTACAGATGTTGCTGCCCGGTGGCCCGGATCCGACCATGATGCCACCATCTTCCAAGAGTCGGGGCTGAGGCGGTGGCTAGAGGAGGAGCCGAGGCGTTGGCTGGTAGGGAATTCAGGCTACCCTCGTTGTCCACGACTGCTGACCCCAAATGTACCCTGCATTTTGATTGCTAATATTTGAATTTGTACTCCTAACAATAATTAAATGAAGAAACATTAAACACTAAATTAAATGTCTGTCAATATTAAATCACAATGTTCATGTTGATCTTTGGCAATATAAACTTGTGACCCCGCCAGACCAGTAAACATCTCTATGGCGTTGGCTAGTCGGGTGAGCTGCATCGTCGGCTCCTCCTGCTCGACAACTAAACGCTCCAAGAGCCTATGCTGTTTCTTTTCTTGTTGAAGAAGTGTTTCAAAAGAAAATAAACAACATGTTTTAATTTTACATAAAACATGATGTCATATATTTAATATTCAAGCAGTCATAGGACTGTCAAGAAATGTGTTAAAAGGCGATTCAACCATTGAATATATATTGTATTATTTTATATGAAAAAAATAATGGAACATCCAGAGAATGAAGTAACATAAATCTTAAGACTTTTAAAAACAAAATACACATATATAAATTTTATTTACCACCTTATCCAGCTAGTCATTGCCAGTTACAGGGTCATCTACTCTTCCACTGTTCTTGGCAACGTAGGCTTGGGCATTCATACTATTCCACCACCTCTTACAAGGCTTTATCTTTAATATGCCTGTTTAGATGCGGCCAAAACGTTCCTTTTTACATGGCAGCTTGTTCAACATAGGATTGCTAGAATAAGTAACAACAATATACAATGAAGTGAGTTATAGAAATTATCTTTTAATCTGAAAAGTGAAAAACATTAAAAAAATTCTTAATCGATTCATAAATCATGTTACTAAAAGATTATTTACTGATATGGAAAAAGACAAGTAATGCCCTATTGATGGATGGGTAGTCTAATGCCATAGGACGGCGTATACGATGTCTTATTTATAGGACTAATGGAAGGCGTATTTCTTCTTTTTGATGCGATATCCTGTTTTGACCTTCATTTCTACGAGAACTAAACTGATGAAAGGGAAAGACCACAGGAAGCATAGCCTGCACGAGAAAACGGCAGCCTTAAAGTACGTTTATCGATAATAAATACATGCTACATAATTGATAATGATGCCAAAGTTGCATCTCAGTGATCTTTGTAATAAGTACTTATAATTCCCACAATTAGATTGAATTAGATTGAATTAAACAATAAATGTCAAATAGTCTCAGAACTGACACCCAATTACGTTTTCATTGTATTTCACTCCATAGGGTATCCACTGGGTACAAACAAAGCGTCACAGGTTGTGGTTCTCAACGAAGACATGTAGTTGTTACTCAACAAAAACTTATGTAAACATCGTAATCCTCATCGTCAAATTGAATTTGACTTCGATGAGAAACATATACTGCGTAACATTAAAAAGGGTGTGGTGCTCATCGAAGACCCGTTTAAATTGTACACATGATATTAATGTAAAAAGGTTATTAGACACAAAAAGCATGTGGTTAAAAGTCATATACTTTCAAAACAATTTGGCACATATTAACATGTAGACATGGAATGTTTATTGATTTTGCAAATTAAGTGACAATTTGTTCATCAAAAGTGTCAATAACATTTGGTTGTATACAATTATAAACTATGGTTGTCTGTTTGGTTTGTAAGAATTTGATTTCTTCAAACCTCTTAACAAAACGTATGCCAGAGATTAAATTTCTATAAGGGTTAGTGTTTCACGTGATAAACCTACTCTTAAAACTCAAATTGAAACATTTTGGTTAAATGTTTTTATCATCAAGCTTAATAACCAACAGAGCAATAATATACACATTATCGCCAATCGCGTGTAATTTGATTCTGGGGAATAGTTGTTTGTCCGTGATGACTCTTTAATTGACGAGGGTTGGTGACATGTTAAACGGCTTATAAAAGACAGTAATGTACAAATGATCATTTATTATTTCCATGTCATTTTATTTAAATGTACATCATTTTAGTTGTCACATTACGAAGTTTAGAAAGTGTTTTGAGTTATGTTTAAATGACCGCTTATTAAATGTCAGGTTTTCTCTACGAGGCAGCTGTCTGGACATGCGCTGGGTGATATAAATGCACTCACTTCATGTGTGTTGCTGGTAGGCGTTGATAAACGGCTCTAACGTCGATTTTATGACTTTAGTCAATCTTATAAACACTTGGTCCAGATAGCGTCTTTAACTCACATTAAACGTAATTATCCCATATATGAAAGCATTATAATTTAATTATCTTAAGTTTAAAATGCTTTTTATTTTTGTTTGTTCAGTTGAATGTTCAGTGTAGCATAATAAACGCATTATCACATATTTTATAGCACCACTGACAGTACATGTTCAAAAGCGTTCACATTGTAAATTAAGGATAACGAACGTCGAAATGGCAATATTCCGTTCGGATCTTTTTATTCTGAAGGGTACCCCCGTATCTCCTGTACCTGTTTTATACACTTAAGAAAACTTCTAACGCCCCCTTTATTATATTGTCGATATCGTTGTTGACAATTATCTAAGCAATATGAAATTTACAGTATATCAAGTTCAAGGCATTTTAAGGCATTTTCTTAATTTAAAAAGACACAGACCTAACATTTTTGGAGAAAATACTAATTGAAGAACATAACCCTATATTTTAAATTCACAAACTTTTTATTGTGTTTCGTGTGCAGAATAAAACCCCACAACTAGGAAAACATTTGTTCATTTAAAACAAAAAGGTAATGGATATTAAACACCAACCATTATTGAAAAAATAACAGAAAACTGTATCAAGTTACGCTACCGTTGTAACCTTTTTTTACGTCGAAAACGTGCACATCAACAATACACGAAAAACATTCAATTCAGTAACTTTGCAGTAAGCAACTTCATTCGCATGTTTGGACAATTGCCTTAATTATGGAACCATTTCCCCATATTTTTAGTGCGTGCGGAGTCATACAAGCGTGTTATGCTTTTCTATTTGATGTACTTCCGGTTAGTCAGGACAGCTTTGCTAGATGTTTGAGTTTAAAATATTCAGTATTCAGCATTTGTTTTGTCATTAAATAATCAACATTTGATAGAATACAGTGTTCCTAACATTTATTGCGTACTTCCCAATCACAAGAATAAACCGCCCCTGAGGAAACGTCACCGCAACTTGTGACGTCATCAATGCACAATAAAGGTTCCCCGACATGATTATGATGGGGGAAAGACATTTTGACAATTAGTATAATGCAATTAACTCATATTCAATATCAAAAGTAATGTTGAACAAACCATACTGAAATGTTTCTGTTTTAAGTTTTTAGCATGCGTTTGTGTCATTACGGTTTCCAAAAGATACATAGCTTGTTAACTTTGTTATGCATATATTCGACCATTTTTGTGATTTTTACATTTCCTTATTCGTTGTTTATCATTTGCAACTAAATTTGGAATATTTTTAATATCAGCGGATTATGGAAGAGCGTAGTCAAAATCGTACGTGACCCCCGGAAGTCAATAAAGTCAATTAAATTCAATAATTATTAAAATCTCTTTGTGACGTGGTTTGAACAAAATGCACGGTAGCGAAATTTCAAAACCCTACTCCCCATAATAACGCCAGAATCTAAACTTGAACATGGGGGCGTTGGAAGTTTTCTTAAGTGTAGTGTGCAAGTTTACTTGTAAGTAGGCTGTTAAAATGCTATGCCTGTATCTTTTTACTAAACTTGTTTGCCAGAAAGCTGTAAACAATCCCTGAACTCATTAAACATGCTAGTCCGCGAAAATGCAAAGTCTAAGGAAACACACTAGTTTGTATGAAGAAAAGAGCAGCCTCGGTTATTTGAAAGCTGTTCATCAACAAAAATTAAATCAAGCCACTCTATCGACGCCCCCTAGCACCTAAGCGGAACACTTAAGTCAAATTAAACTGATGAAAGGGAAAGCTCTCAAGAAGCATATCCTGCACGAGATAACAGCAGCCTCGGTTTTTTTGAAGCCGTTCATCAGTAGTAATGAATGATGACACACCACTGACGCCCCCTAGCGCATGAGCTGTACTCCATTTTCAAATGTAAACAACATACATGTACACTCCATGGTCCCTAAGGACTAGACAAATATGACTACACAATGATGTAGTACGGGGCGACTTTTTACAGCCGCCACAGATTAATTAAACGTCCTGCAGCTGATGTCTAGTAGTTGATAAGATGATTACCTGATGGATTGTGACTTTATATAAAGTTCTTTTATTACCGTTAGCATTTTTGTTTTTCTAAATTAGGCCCTTCTGCCAAGAAACTACAGACAAGGCTCAACATTCCGGAATCCGTTACATTGACAAGTTCAAACAACGACAGTGATATAGTGGGACTCATTTTTAATCGTTATTTTAATCCATTAAAATAGAAACTGGAAACCACACGCGCTAATTTCTATCAACCAGTACCCGTTACACTAACACTTGGTCAGTCAAACGTCGCTTTTGCACCCATTGTACTGTCTGATTGCTCTATTAAACTTATTTTCCGCACTTGACCGTTATGTGTGATTGTCCATTGCTCCTAATGAAAAGGTGCAAAAAGGTTGCAGGGTCAGTGGTTTTACAAGCTAGAGTCTTTTCCCACTTAGAACATAACCTACATTTCCAGCAAATGAGATGACTTGGTTGTTTCCATTAAGAGCCACTCTTAGGTGTTAAGAGTTGGCTCTTGATGGAAGTCACATGATGCCTTGGTAGGAATTTATAATTCCGCCTTTTTGTCCATATTTGGCTCAGTAAAGCATGTCATGTTGCGATGATTAGCTCTACATGTACAAAAACATAGTTGATCAAGGTGGCTATTAAAACAGGTTCAATGGAACGAGGATTAGGCCAAGAAAAAAATATGTGTTAAAAGACAGTATGATTTACATTGGCTTAACTGACATGAAAGATGGAAAGGTAATTAAAATGCTTATTTAAACAAAACCAAAGTATGTTAGAACACAACAATAATTCTCAATGGTTAAGAGAAAGCTCGCTCACTTCGTTCGCTGCGCTCCTCTTAACCATTAAGAATTATCATTTTGTGTTCTAACTAATACTTCAAAAAACGGACAAAGGACCGTTCCGCAATTGTCAATCATGATCATCTACAACAGTGCATGGTCAATTTTAATCCAATACATAAGGATTATATTGTCAGGTAACAATGATATTTCTCCGTTCGTTGTTTTTTACACCGCGGGCAATTGACCTATCGACAGCCCGCCCTCCTGTCCTGGTCTTTAGTATTTATTGATGTTATAAGGGTTTTATGTCGTTCTTTGTGTTAGTTTTTGTACGGGCCATCTTGTCATTGTGCCCTTAAACATGACATATCTACGTTGTTTACAACATTCTTTGTTTGAACATCTCTTCAATTTATATTTATGTATCGCGTGCCTGCATAATTCTTATAATATGAAAGCTATATCACTCCAATATTACTGATCAAATATCGGACTACGTGATGGTGATAGCAATTTGCATAGGTATGATTGACAGGTGAATACAAAGCTGGTCTGCCAAGACGCCATTTTGGGCGGGCTGTCGATAGGTCAATTCTCAGTTCGTAACTTTGCAGGGCCGGTTACTTCTCCGTAAATGTGTTTTCACACTAGTATAGGTAGGATAAGATAATAAAAAATGAATAATTATGAAAACTTTTGTAATTAGACCGTTTTAATGCTTTTTATAAACTAGATTTTAATTAAAATGTTGCGTAAGGTAAGACTTTTGTAACAGATTTGCAGCTAGGTAGAAATTTTTAAAAACTTAATTTTATTGAAACATTATGCCATTTACAGACGATCCACCACACCGCTTTTCATTGTTTTTTTATTTTATTTTATAAGGAAGATTGAATGGTTTCATTCTATTCATATTAAAGGGATATAATAAGGTGTAAAATTAATTCCCTTTAATTTAATTTAAGCAAATAAAGGGCACTTGCATTTTAAAAAGAATTTTCAATCGATTTGTCGATATTTTGATATATCGTTGATATTTTTCTTCGATATATCAATATCATCGATATACAATGTACTAAATGGCGTATCAATGACAGCAGTACCTGCAGCTAAATTAGTCAAATATTTCGATCAACATTCTTCAACATATCTGCTTATAAACACGTTTCAGACTTTTCAAATGATCGAAAAAATATTGGTATGATGCTGGGGTGGATTTGTTCAAAGTGGTGTGTAAATAAGTTGTTTAAATACACAAAGACGGTGCGTAACTTTGGCTTTATATAGCGTCAATGTCAATCAAATGGTTTACACCTAGATAATTAATATGTTGTAGTACGTTGACCCTTAAACATGCGATCTTTGTTATACAATTATTGCCTTCTCGATTATAATTTCTATTTTTAGCATCTGAAAAATTGAAATGGTGATATCGTATAATAAAACGTTTTGCGCGTTTCGATGTACATCAGTTTGCATTTATGCCACATCTATGACAAACTATACGTGCGTGCCTAATTAAAGTACTTTTGTCATCCGAATATGTACCGGTCATCAAGATGCAATTGTAAGTTATGATCCAGGAAATTGCTCATTTTCACTAGCGCCTTTAAGTAATTCGTCGAATTTTACAAATTATTTTGACGTCACGTTCAATTTTCACAATAGTGCTCTTATTCAAATGCTCTTATCTTAACAACTATACGAGATAGCTGCATGAAATTTGCAACATTTGTTCAGTGACGTTTGATATACAGGTTGTATATAAAACAGAAAATCACATTTTATGTCATTAATGCAGGTTTTCTCATGACTCGACACATATATATGTTTATGTTTTTTAATAAAACAAATCTCTTATTTATCTGTTTACATGTACATGCAGACCAGTAAATGTTTTTGCCACACATAAAGTAAGATTCAGTCACATTTAAAAAGATTGGCATAATTGTTATAACACACAAACCATATTTGGGCTAAAATCTCAGTCAAAATAAGTCCGATTATTTAATGCTACTTTTCCAGAAGATTATGTTAATTACTGAACAAAAATATTAAATGCAGAACAGTTAAAAATAGGCTGTTGCATATACTTATGATTAAAAATATACAGTTGGAAAGGCCCTCGCCTTGCATTTTCGATAGTTGAATCGTTGACCCGAACCCAAACCTACCGGTAATATTATAATAATGAAGATATAATGTTATTTCTTGAATTAAAATTCCATATTAAATTTTCTGAAACATTTTGATTTTTACCCAAATATCGGACGAAGCAAAAGTTAAAAGAACATTTTGTTGTTGAACATAAAAAGTGAATGATAAAAGTGGTTGTGTGAGAAAATAGGGAGGTTGCGAAAACGACGCAAACCTCAACGCGTAACGTGAAAACTACTTTTTGAGCACATTGTCATCAATATGTGTGCATGGCCATCAGGTAAGTCCGTAATAAGAGACGTGGGTGTCT
>Ga0224511_10000844_pt1 | contig 16553 bp, 5 predicted proteins | sample SF_May12_sed_USG_2_FD_169988 | JGI IMG/M metagenome (GOLD analysis project Ga0224511, IMG submission 169988) | Sediment microbial communities from San Francisco Bay, California, United States - SF_May12_sed_USGS_8_1 | ecosystem: Environmental > Aquatic > Marine > Sediment | place: USA...
GTGAATGTAATAAAAATGGTATGTATGTGTTTTTTTATTTACTAGTCATAAAGTTTGAAACAACACTCTATTTACATTATCTGATTGATATACATTATAAATGGCTTTGTACTGTGTATTATTTACCGGTTACAACTAGTTGTCGACAAAGATAGATTGCATCTGTTGCATTTTGATGACAAGATGTGTTGCCTGATTACAACATGACATTGTGCCGATGTGTGAGGTGGAAGACTAAACAGCGGTAACGTGCATTGTGACCATAATAGTATCTTGAAAAATAACTAAGGACAAATTTGTTTGAATATCTGATGCAATATTAGACTTATACAAGAGTGTCTATGTGCGTCTTATTATTACGTTTTACATGAAAATGTCTTACCTTCAAATAGTTCCATTCATGTGAAAACATATTTGCACAATTTAATAATAATACATATTTGATTAAGTTAGAAATATAATTCAAATGGCAATTAATATTTTTCACCAATGCCAAAATGGTAACAAGGCACTTTTAAAGGTTTTATTTAAATTTCACGAGTTAAATATGCATGGAACATGTTAATGAAGGCGCATTCTGGTAAGAAATTTACAAATATAAGAATACATGATTTTGATCGCTACTTTAAAGCAATGAATGACCCGGACTCAGTTTTCGTGTCAGGAAGACAACTAACTTGCTGAATTTATAGATACATATTTTAATGGAGACTTAGAAATAATGTTTGCTGAATTAAATTATGAATTTTCAAATGAAGAAATAAAAAAAACATGTTTACAACTAAATAATGGTAGATCAGGAGGACCAGATTAAATGTTGAATGATTTTTTAAAACACGGATTTAGGCATTTAGCATTATACATTACTACCTTTTTTAACACACGTTTTCGATTGAGCTATTTTCCTTCTCAGTGGACAGAAGATATATTGTTCCTTTATTTTTTAAAAGAGAAGGGGAGGGGGCAAACCTATCGGAAAATTATAGAGGTGTAACATTTCTTATTAGTACATTTGGAAAGTTAACTAAAGTACTAAATAATATACTGAACCAAACAATAAACGCACCATGTTGGTTTATAAATAACTCCTTTTGTTTTATGGGACATTTTAACGAAATTTAAACTGCAGCGTACTGTGAGGCACAGGCCGGTTTCTGTAAAGTATGGACACATTTGATAACATCTTTGTATTTAGTAATGCCATATAATACATATTACAACAAAATAAAAGCTCTGTTACTTCGACTTCCCTATTTAAACCTTTGACCTTTTGGCGAAGGGTTACATCTTATGTAAGTTGTAGTGAACGAGCCCAGAGCCATATTTTCGCATTTCTACTGTAGGGAAATCTTTAATTATTCTTTATAAATGCTGAGACTTGTAGAACATTATTTCTTACAAATACATTGATTATTATTTAGCGAATACTATGATTTGAAACAGAGTAATTCTTTCATTGTGACAATTATTAGAACGTTATGATGAATTTATTCCACGCATTTATATAGTTTGCGTAGGCAACCTTTACCTATTTGTAAAATGGTCTGATCCAATGGTACCACGTGACCCGTTGTATAAAAGCAGATGTTCCACATATTTTAGTCAGTCTCCCAAAAGTATCCTACAAGTCTCCCACAGTCTCTCATTGTTAACATCGCTGGACCAAAAGGTAATTAAAACTCTCTGTCATCCTAGTAATGTCATAGCATTGCGCTTTTATCTGAACAGTGACAGTAGAAGCCTGGGTTCACTATTTTTAAGGCTCGTCTGTAAGTTAGGCTTAGCCCAAAAGCGACAGTCCAAACTAGTAGTCCACCGTACCTTGTAGCCTCATGCCATAGGAGACCATCCCATGTATAGCTTCATGCTACAATAGAGCCATGCCACAGTAGTCTCAGCCTACACACAGCCTCATGCCTAAAAGTTAAGATACCGTTTAAGTGTATATTTAGTTGCGTTAATTCTTGCTGATTACTTGTTATAAATCAATCATTGTATCAATCATTTATCTAATCACACTGACAAGGTAGCCAGGCGAAATTAATTATAATATTGCTAGAGACAAGCTAGCCCGGTGCACGTTACATAACAGTCTGCGAATTAGTCTATAAGCCCGAAGCCCGAGTCGAGTAAACAGCCGGTCGGTCGATAATAATTGTTTACAAAATAGCCCGACTGGTCGATTAAAATTGTGGAGTAAATTTCTTAACAAAGAAACCAATTAACATTAATATTGATTGTGAAGTTATTTGTTCATTAAAAAACACAACCAAAATTAAAATAAGTGTAAGTCAACGCATTTCTAATATGAATTGAATGCATTAAGACCACAACCATTTTTGGGGCTATTAAAATGTCAGTCGGGCTATAGAAAATTCTATTTGAATAGCCCAAAAGGCTATGGTCGAAAAATAATTAATTCGCAGACTGTTACATAAACTTGAATATCGCGTACCTGACAATATTTTGAATATAATATTCGTAATACCATAATGTTAAGTCTAGTGTTAAATTTGAAAAAACCCATTGAATCAAACATTTGTTTCCTACCTTGAAACGAGACAGGAGTTAGTTTTTTTTCCCTTTTTATTTTCCACGTGTACAGGTAAATGATGTAGAGGTTGAAATGACAAAAATGGATTTAAAGGGATTAATATGAATACGTTAAAATTATTTAAATTATTATATGCTGATAACATAGTTATCTTTAATCAGGATTAAATGTATTAAAAGGCTGTTGTTTTAAATGGATACTTACTGTCAATGTAAACAAAACACATGTCATATTTTTTAGAAAGGGTGGACGAAAGCATAAGAATTGTTCTATGGTATATTGTTCTTGGAATACCATTCTCATCTAGCGGTTCGTTTAATAATACATGTTATGCTCTTTGGGTCAAGCTATTTAAAAAAAATACTTATCAAAGTCTACTGACACAAAACAAAGTCATATAATTTCACTATTTGATACACTTATCTTACCTATCCTTTTATATACTTCTGTAGTATGGGGATTCTCTAGAACCGACGCATTAGAAAAAATCCATGTTCACTTTATTAAGAACATTTTAGGTGTAAAACTGTCCACACTAAACAAATGTGTCTATGGAGAGTTAAGCAGAGTCGCGCTTTATGTTCATAACATGACTTCAATAATACGCTTTTGGCTTAAATTAACAAAACAGATGAAAAAAAATACACAGAATTTATATATAAATCAATACTACAAACTACGCTCTGTCAATATTCCTTCTAAAGTAAAAAGAAATTAGATAGTAAGAGTTTTTAACATGTTTGGGTAAATCAAAGGGTGAAAAACGATATAATATGTTTACATATATTCAAACAAAGGGCTAGACATCAATTTATTTATTTTTTAAATGGCAAAGTGAATTACACAATTCTACTATAGCTACGACGTACATATTATATTCACTTTAATTTCCAATTTCATCTAGACAATGTTCAAAATACTATGAATCGAAAAGCCCTATCACGCCAAAGAGTTTACTCCTACAGATTAGCTATAGAAATGGGAAGATGGCATAAACCTAATGTGATTCCTAGAAATGAGAGAAAGTGTCTTGTTTGTAATAAGTTAGAAGACGACTGTCATTTTCTTCTAGAATGACTATTTATTACACATTTTATGACAGATGAATGCCGTATCCGCACAATAACATTATTGTTTAACATATAATAGCTTAAATATCTTCATAATTATCTTTCTTAACATAACAAATTAAAAATGCATATTTGCGCTTCAGTTTAAGAAATATTTAGCTAAGATGCAGCATTATACAAAATACACTTATCAGTGTATGATTCCTGTACCAGAGTAAGTCGTATTTTATATGTGAAATATTAAATTTACTTTGTTACACATGACTGTATACGCTTGTTATAAAAATTAAACGTTCTTCTTCTTCTTCATCATCATCATCATCATCATCATCATCTTCTAGAGCTATCACAGGAAGTGATAAAGTTTCAACAATAATTTCCAAATCCCAGAAATGGTTCAAAAGATACAGATTGGACTAGAAATTTGGACGCAATAAAACCCTAAACTCAGCATTGAAAGTTCTTCTCTTTATATGTTTTAAAACCGACAAACACTTTTTATCGAACACCGGTCACAATGGACAGATCCGCAACTCTCTATCATTATCATTTATAACAGTACATGGTCAATTTTAATCCAATAGATTCGGTCTATATTATTGTCAGGTGACAATATTACCTTGAAAACACAAAAGAAAGACCCCTTCACAAGCCTTCACAAGATCAAAGCAAATTTACCGCATTGGGCTGAGTTTGCAATTTTGCTGAACGGTGCATCGAAGATGGCTAATTGGGTAAATGGGTAAGACTGATGGGTAATTTAAACATGTCAAGTCTACGTTGCATGAAAGTAATTTTTTCAATAAATCTAGTATCTGTATAGCAAACCCTCATAAACACAGTAGGATAAGTAAATCGGAGAATTAGCCATGTTTCTTTGTCGCCTTATGTTATCCTTAAAACACCATGTCCTTTGTTTTCTCAACGTATATACATTATTAATGTCGTTTTCATGTTTGACAATACTAAACAAACAAATATACATGTATGTTGAGATAAAATATGTTAAGATTCTGTAACAATTGCAAATGATACTAAAATAATTTTTGTCATGTGATGATTCATTCGATCAAATTGTAACATCAGCAACAACATGTTACCTCGCTGTTGTATGCAAATCGCCACGTCAAAGCTTCTAAGCCTCCCATAAAATTCTTCAGTACGTCTTTGAAAACAAAATTAATGTCAGTGTTCAGGTAGGTATATAAATATATAACAACACCAATGTATTTCAAATATTTATATTCCCTTCAAAACATCTCTGATTTACATCAGGAAATAAACTGTTTGGGAACACAGTTGCCAGCTACAACTATAAGTAGATACATTGGCGCCCTTTTCTGGCCACCCTAGCGGCGTTGGAATGTGTTGATCGTAAGTGAATATGTTTAATAGTTTGAAATGTTTAAAATTTCAAGTAGACGGATACCAAAGAAGTGAAATTAAAGCAAAATTTAAATTGCTAAAGCAAGTTGTTTTTTATAATCTGATCCACTTAAACAAAATAATGTAGCACTGGAGACAGCTGGCCAATACATATTTGTTTTTATTGTTTTACTACAAATAACATACAAGCATAACAAATATATAATATATACAGATGTCTATGTGAACAATGAGTTCAATATATTTTATGTAAAGATAAATACTCTCCGATTCCTCATTCTGTACCTTGAAGCGCGTGCTATGTCCAGGCCCATTTTAAAGATTATGTTTACAGAGAAGGCTTTTGACAAAGAGAAAATATATCATGTTTTATTATAAAAGGCAATGTTCTGTGTAAAATTTTATATTTAGTCCAATGGACACGACAACTACGCATCCCTAATGAGAAGAAAATAAAAGAAACTATGAACATATTACTGTCTTGAAAAGTTCGGATTTCTTATTGTAATATGAATCAAAATAATAATATTAAGCTATCTAACAGAAAAAAATGCTTAAAATCAATTTAGGTTCAAATAATACTAGATTGTGTATATTTTCCATAGGCTTCAATGTAAAAGTTAATTGGGATTATTTCCCCTAACTTAAACATATCTTTAAACATGAAATGGTGAAACATTTAATTTTTTAAATGTGTTTATATATATGAAATTGTTTTTGATTATTGCCATCCAGTAATAAGATATGAAATATTTCAATCATGGTCCTAAGACGTTAAAAACGTGTGAACTGTCTACACTAATTGAACGCCTGCAAAATACTTTGGCAAAACATCAATTGAACATTTATACGAGGGAAAACTGTCTGTAATCTTTAAATATAACAAGAAATGTCTTTAAAAAAGACAAACGGCGTCGGATTAAAAAAAGGAAAAAATATCACACAAGGCTAAGTACTTGTACATAAATCTTACACAGATGACAGAAAACTTGCAATGATTATTTTCAAGGATCATTGGACAGCTATTTTGACCAACTTTGTTATAAAGTAAGTGATGTCTCCAAATTCCATTAAGGAGATTTATTACTTGTGTAATGACAGACAGAGGCAGGAAAAACTTGCAAGTCTTATCTTGTACACAAAGCCCATGCTCAAGTTAATTTTCAAGATAAAATTGATGTTTACTTCTAACCGCATTGCAACGCATTTTTTTCCGAGTTTACACTTTTACACTAAACAGTGGTTCTGAAAATAGTTGCAATAAATCTTTCTCTTAAAACCAGATTGCGTGCTGTATTCGTTTTTCATAAACAATACATTAAATTAAGCATCATTAACACTACAAAGGAAAAAATATCAATTTATTCATAAAAGTTACGTACGAATAATTCTGCGGATTAATAAATATATGTGGAGCTATGACTCGCAAAGTGTAAACCCTGGAATCTGGACGTAGTTAGGCTAACCTAATAATTATTTGGTAATATGTCAGACTTATTACTATAAACCGGTTCATATCTGGAGACGTTATTCATTTTTATCCATAACATCTTTTGTTTGACACGTAATTTTTTATTGTTGCAAAATAAAAAAACACAAATTTAATCTACGAACGGAGCAAAATTTCGTAAAACACATGCATTACCATAGTGTGGCCTTTATTTTTTCCCGCGTATCAGGTTCATCCAATCGAAAAAGGGGATTTTCTTTGTTTCCCCACACGTCATTTTCAGTGCATTTGAAATCATCCAATAGAACGGCGGATTTCTGAAATCCCAGACAGACGTCATTATACAGAAATGTAGGTCAAAAGTGAGCTTAGACAGCTACGCCGAAAAAACATTTTGAGGTAACACATTCCTGATGCAATAATCTTTGAGTTAAGTTTAATAGTTGGTTCCAACTAAAGATTTGATTCCTCTATAATTTGTTTCTTGCTGATACTGAAAAATAGACACCTGACTTTTTAGAACCATATTTGAGTTGACATTTGATTTGTTGACATAACTATGCTGTTTCCTGATTCACTGTGCATGCGGCAAAATGGTTTCTGCCAGTAGGAAGAAGTTTCTGAGATATTCATAATTTGTGAAATGTCGACAAGTATTGAAATATACGTCAGTAGCGGCTACGAAATCGTAGCAATCAATATGCCAACGTAGAAGATTTGATTCTCTTTATAAATCTGAGAACAGAGGAAAGTCCCTATGACACATAGACTGCATGGGGAAAAATAGAAGCCTAGGTTTAATTGAAGTTGTTCATCAATGGTAATGAAAGATGTCACACCACTGACGCCCCATAAGGCATGAGTGGAACTCAATTTTCGAACGTAAACAATATCAATCTATGATCCAAGATGACACAATCATGAAGTATGGTGCGACATTTTACAGCCGACACACAAGCACTTAACACCAGATGTAGTAAGATATTAATATGAGAATAAAGAATCGTCGCCTGCATGAATAAACCTGATATAAAATTGATTAAAGCGACATTCAGTGCAAATTGTACGGTGAAGTGAAAACATTAACACTGTATTGTTGAATTAATCTTATATTAACTTTTTAAATAAGGTTACGTATAACTTGTTTATTTTATTTTTAAACGTATTTCCAATTCATGTTGACGTTTTTGAAAATTAGATTTGAAATTTGAAAACGAAACAGAGGATCCAGCAGGACACCAGGATGACCTGGGCACCGTGGGGAGGCGGGGTCAGTACGAGGGTCACCGGCCAACCTCGCCCTTCCAGAAGGTGCTGCTGACTGCTGGATCCGCCGTCATGGCTCTGTACAGGCCCGACGGGGGTGGTGGGTCCATGTGTTGATAAATAATAATGTTCCCATCTTTGTGATAAAAATAAAGAACAATGTTAATTTGATACAATGACACGCCGGGTAGAGGCGATAAGTAGGTCAATGTGTATCAACAAACCCCTCAGGTAGTTTACATATCTATGGTCATTGCACTTCACACATCTGCAGTACACAATTATTGATAACAAAACTGATAGCACACGTACATTAACAGCTATAATTTATAATTAACTACTTTTAAATGGATTTCGATGTCTACCTTTACCTTACATACATGTCTTATTTTAACAATAGTTTACCTTTTGAGTTGATAAATTTTGTAAATGTATATTTTAAAATATGTTTTAGAACATCTTCCTTCAAACATAATTTAATATACTAAAACTTTAATTATGCTTCAAAATGTAATTAATGATTTTCATATTGTTTTATTTTAAATACAATATAATGTAAAGTACAATGCTCGATTAAGAAAATACATATAAGTAAAATCTTCCCATCTCGTCTCTATGTAATTCAGTATACCGACATATTCATGACAACGACAATTTTGTTGGGAACAAATGGTGTCGTTGTATCGAGAATTCACTGTATGAAGTATTGATGCAAATTATGCTGGTGAACCTGATACTTCATCGTGTATTACGTGTATGATTATCTACAAAATAATTGATACAGCTTTTAGTTCAATTATTTTATAGCTTTGTGAAATCCACAACCTTCCAAGAGACAATCATTGCAATTGCAATACCATTCTTTCAAATTTTTACATACCAAATATTGATTAGTCTAATAAAGGCATGACACAATATGCATAGATTATTAAGTGACCCCAATGTATACATAACTTGCAGACATAAACATTTAATTATAAATTTACATTTTCCCTTTAAGGCAGCTCCAAACATATAAAACATACCACCTTTGGTGCCATAATGGATTGTTATTTAACTAAAGGTTGGAGTAGATCGGATGTCTGTCATGTTTATTGCAGACATGATTGCCACGCTAGGCGACGTGACAGCTGAAGAGGCCCTCCGCAAGATCAAACAGATACTTCAGTAAGCATACATTTATAATCTGTTTTATTACAGAAATAATCTGCTTCTGACAACAAGGACAAGATGATGCAAATATTTTAATGTCAGTGTAACATTTGACGGAGATTTGCCCCTTTTTAATACTTTTATACTGCCAGAACTTTGCATTGGCTATAACTTTGCTGTTTATTTATATTTCTCCATCAAACATAAAAAATTATATTGCCTATGACAAAACAGACTTGATGATGCCAACTTGTTTAGGTCACGATCACATTTGCCAAGGTTTAACTTTTTTGTATTTGGATTTTGTCAGACATAGAGGTCAAAGACAAATTTGTTACGGACTTTTACTTACTTTTTATATAACGTGGCAGAAAAAAAGACCTTTGTGAGATGAAGTGTCACTGGCAAAAATATGTTTGATACATCAAAAGATGTAGTCAAACTTAGTAGTCAATTGTCAAATTTTCTTAAATTAATGTGTGTCCAGACCCTTAACTATGAATAGATAAACTGTAAAAAGTGGCAAGAATGGTAAGATTGATACAATGGAATGTAACACAGAAGAATAACATATCGTCGCTGTTGGTTCACAATTTACAACTTAAATATTGGTCGATTTTTTTATAGCGCACACAATGCTAAACTGTTGCGTGCGGTGTGACACATAGTTAACATTGATGAAATGGAGTGTCAAACAAAAGAATCACAAAATTGGTCAAAATTATGTTGTTGTTGTTTTTTATTCAGGGGAAAACCCAGAATCTGCATTCTGCGGGCTTGATAATCATATGTTGTCCTTTTACCAACAGTTGACTAACATCAGTGTTTCGGTTTTAACAAAGTTAAATTAGGTTTAGAAATCATGTTTATTTTGTTTACTTTATTTTGTTATTCTAATATATAAGTAATTAGATTTTGTTAAAGTACTGTCAAAATGTCCGTTTTTGTTAAATAAAAAGCCATAGTCATACACTGAACGATACCACTGGGTACAATCAAAGCGTCACAAGCTGTGGTTCTCAACGAAGACATGTAGTTGTTACTCAACGAAAACTCATGTAAACAGCATGATCCTCATCCTCAAATTGAATTTGACTTCGTTGAGCAACACACACATTTTAATGTATATGTTTCTCAACGAAGACAAATTCAATTTGAGGATGAGAATCACGCTATTTACATGAGTTGTCGTTGAGTAACAACTACATGACTTCATTGAGAACCACAGCCTGTGACGCTTTGATTGTACCCAGTGGATACAAACAATAGACAACTGGATTTATATGGACTTAAACTAAAACGAATGGTTTGCTTTAGGCAGTGAATCAACTTTATGAACTTTAATTTAAGTTGCAGGACTACCTATAGGAGATTGTTCTAGTACTTTTCCTTGTGTGTTACTGCAAGAGCCTGGCCAAGTGCCAGCTGGCGATATTGTTTCTGGGGTACGCCTGAACTGACTGTTGGTAGAGAGCATAGGCTTCATCAGACTTGTCCTCCTCCATCCAGCAGTGAACAAGTATATAGAGTGTTGTCTCAACATGGCCTCGTATTCCTTCAGGCCGACAGACATAGTCCACCAGCTTCTGGAAGGCTGACCTAGCTGTCTGTACACCAGGTAGTACAGAAATGGCACACCGTTAATAACCACCTGGTCCTTCCATTTATTTCCCCAATGCCTGAGCTGTTGGTCTATATGTGTCATTGTGCTAAACATCTCGCATTGTAAATGTTTAGGTACCCAACACCTCTTATGGATTGAAAACTTCACACGTATTGTTGAGGGTTATTTCAGCAGGTCCGCGATATTGCCATCGAGTCCATCCTCCAGATAGGCATTAATTTGCTGCTTACTGCTCCAGTGTCTGCCACTACACACAAAGTAGTGAGCCACATCAGGACCCAGGCGACCCTCACAGTGGGTCAACACTTCAGCTGCTGCAACACACTGACAACTGCAGTGTAGCATGGAGGCATACTTGAGCTTTGTGGACATTCGGTCTGATGTGAAAGACAGCCTGTAGAGGTTGATGATAAACTGTGTGGCAGGCAGCTGTAAGGCAATACAGCAGGAAGCCAGAGTGGAGGCAAGGGTCCCATATAGGTGTGGGAGAAGCAGGCTGGCAGCCTCACACTCTGTACTGGAGCCATTGTCCTGTGTGGTGTGGAGAAGTCGAAGGTGGCCAATGATTTCATGTACGGCCTCATAGATGTTCTGCGATTTGCTGGCTGACAACAGCTTACTCATTGTGTTGGACAGTCGAGCAGTAATCCTGAACAATATTTCTCTCAGAATCCTTATCTGGTTATTATGTCACCTACTGTCATCCGGTATAGCGATATCAGCAATTGGTTTGATGGACATCTTCCTGACCATTTTCAAGAGTACATAAACATGTTGCTCGTCGGCCGTGAAGTGGCAATGGAAATGCTTTTTGTTCACACTTGCTACTTACGGAAAATTGTTCAAACACATAATATAATAATATAAATAGTTATTTGTCATTGCTTACAAACCTTCTCGACACTTGAATGTATTAAAGGTTTAAAAGGTATATTTAAGGTAGGTTTTTCAGCGATTTGATATAATGCATGAAATGATACTAAAATAGTATTTGTCATGTGATGATTCATTCAATCATGTTGCAACATCAGCAACCACATGTTACCTCGTAGTTGTATGCAATCGCACGTTAAATCGCCACGTTAAAGCTTCTTACTCCTCCTATAAATATCTTAAGTACTTCTTTGAAAACAAATGTCATCATTTGTTCAGTTAGCTATATATAAGACCAATGTATTCCAAATAACAATATTCACTTCAAAACTTCTCTGATTTACATTAGGAAATAAACTGTTTGGAAACACTGTCGTCAGCTACAACTATGAGCAGATACATTGGCGCCCTTTTGGTGGCTATCCTAGCGATGTTGGAGGGTGTTGATCGTAAGTGATTTTGTTTTATAGTTTGAAATGTTTAAGATTTCAAGTACACGGAATACCAAATAAGTGAAAATTAAGCAAAATCGTAAACGCAAAATGTTTTATATAATCTGGTCCATTTGAACAAAATAGTGTAGCACTAGAGACAGCTGGTGAATACATATTTCATTGCATTGTTTTACTATTAATAATATACAAGGCTTTACAAGCATAACAAAAAAAATAATATAAAAATGTATATGTGAACAATAAGTTTAAAATATGTGACCCGACGTGTGACTTTTGGTCCAAATGCTCAAATGACGTCACTAAGTAAAATGACGTTAAAATAATGCATCAATTTTTTTTAAGAGGATTTTCACAGGCCCATAAAAAGTGTAAAAAGCTTTTCAGTGACAAATTTTTTACAGGTGATATAAATATATCATATCTTTGCAAAGTTACCTCATTAAATTAACCCCAAATGTATTGATAAAATGTATCGCCCTTATATTTGACATGTACACCGTTCATGATACTTCAGGCATTTACTTCCATGTGGTAGTATTGACATAAATAATAGAAATATTTTCGTTCTGTATTTAAAATTGTAATTTTCAAACATAGCCCTTTCAAACGATACCAATTTCTCAATATCGCTAAAATAAGCAATTGGACCCAATATGTCAGACTCGGACACGTATGTCATGTTTAGATAAATACTCTTCGATTCCTTATTCTGTACATTTAAGCGCGTTCAGGCCTAGTGATGATTATGTTTACAGAGGGCGTTTTTGAAAAAGAGAAAATATATCATGACTTATCATGAAAGTCAATGTTCTGTGTACACATTTGCATTTAGTTCAATTGACACGATAACTACGTACCCCTAATAAGAAGTAAATAAAAGAAACTATGAAAATATCATAGCCTTGAATTGTCACAAAAACCATTGAAAGACCATACTTTAGGTGTCTAGGGCATAATCCAGCAGATTTAAAGGAGCTTAAAATATATAAAGAGCCACATAAGAAAACAACTTGTCTACATAACTATAGTCCTCCACATATTACTAGTCTCATCCGGGAACTTGACCGTAATCGTGTGTTATGAAAATAAACTGCTTTAAGTAGGCAATGCTTCGGACCTCGATAAAAGAGCCTTAAGGAGAATTTTATCAGCACACATTCCCAGAAGCGCCGATGGTGCAGGGGGCTAGACATTGGGTTTATTTTATGTTTTTTGACCCAGAGTATAGTCACTTTGGGCGTGGGTTCGAATCCTCAAATCGGTATTGATAAGGGGTGTATTTTTCTCTGCATTTGTATTTATTATATATTTTTGAATTATAACAAATATCTATGAAAATAATAATAAATACGTGAAAACAATGACGCACTTAACCGTAATCTCTATTGAATCGCAATAGAAATCATGAATTTCGGTCGGATCATCATCGTTTAACGACAGAAACACTTTTTAACATTGTTTTGTTAGAAATTAATTTGCTAACATCTGTTCATTAATTAAAGAGTTAACATATAAAAAATAAAAATGAAAATACTACTTCAAACAGGATTCGAATCATTGACCCTCAGTTCTCAAAAGAACAGTTTTCTCGCACTCTACCCACTTTACCACCGCTGCGTTGCTTCTATCAACGGGAAACAGTTCGTATTGTAATGTTAATCCTTTTTCCAGTTGACTTGTCCGGTGACAAGTGAAAAAATATAATATGTATGTGTTTATTTCCAAATGCTAACAACCAAAATCGAAAGTTTACAAACATATTACAATATGTTTTAGAAATTCGGATCATAGTAAATGTTTTACAGAATGTTAAACATGAAAGTTGCAGTTAATCATAATTTTGTTTATTAAACCATTTTTTTTAAATATTTTTTTTTTTGTATTTTTAAACGAACGGACAAGTAATGCATTAGTACGGACAAGTGTTTTTCTAAAACCACTTGTCCGTGCACAAGTATACATTTTTGAGATTTCGCCACCCCTGAAAAAACCATATTTCATATAAATTTTAACAGTGACAATTTTTAAAAGTACAGCATGAAAAGTAAGGGGGTTAATCCTGCGAGGGGCTCCAAATGGGGTTAAAGTAGTACTTGCATCGGCCAAACAGTGACTGTATCAGTTTAATAAGTCACTGTTTCAAACAGTGAATTACTCTTTTTATTTCACTGATATTTCTCTATAAACTACCGGAAAGCATAAACTAAAAAACGATCTTTGTTGATTACTTATACTTTTATAGCATATTGAAGTATGCGTTATTAAAGAACAAAAACCAAGACTGGTACATACCAAATGAATTGTATTTATTGAAATAGACATGGTACGTGTCATAAAAACAATAAATAAATGTTTAAAAGTACAAAACACAAGAAACATATTAAGCACTGAACATAAACAATAAGAACACACACCAAATACATTTTTGAATGAACAATAGCTCTATCTATAAAACACATGCGTTTTAGCGCTAAAATTAAGCACTGGCACATTTTTTTGGATTTTTGCAGCTTTGGTCACAGCGTGTGTCATTAAAAATCAAGTGGAGTAGTGTTAATTATTTGTTCAATTTGTTAAGATAAATAATTTGTTTGGTTCACAGTTTTAGTATTAACAACAAAGAAAATGATCTTGTTTGTGCTGTATTACAGTATTTTATTACAGTAAGGATTTATACATGTATATAACAAAAACGAAAATGATGTGTTTGTTACGAAAATCGTTTTTATATTTTTATTGCAAACATGCGATGTTCATAAACGTTCACGTTAATTACAATTTATGTACATATATGTAATTATAAAACATAACTTAGCATATTCTGAATTCTTTACTCCTTTCCTCACGTACATATACTAGTTAGTACATAATTTTAAAGCGGCTGTCCGCCAGATGCTCAAATCGTAAAAAATGAAGAAAATATTAAAATAATCGGTAAATACTGGTCTTGTTTTGTTCAGTGTTCAGTAATCCATTATTACTGACCATTAATTTTAGTAAGAAAGTTGACAGAATCGTCGGTAAAACATTGTTTTTCTTTGAATAATCTACTGCGTTACTAACGCAGTAACCGTTAAATATAGAAATGATAATTCATTTAACAAAGTCACGTGTTACAACAATTGCTGTTTCCGCACTTACGCAGTTCGTATCTAGTTCGGTCAGGTCAAAGTATCCCAAATCCTAGCGAGGGCGGGCGCTAGATGTTCTCATCTAGTGTGTTCTTTAAACTTGCAAATGTTATAGATCATGACCCTTTCTTTTTACCCATGTATAGTGTCATATCAGAAAATTCCTTGGTCATATTGAAAAATTGTGTCAAACATTGTAGTTTTACACTAATATAAAGTCGGTAATGATTTAGGCAACCCTAACCTTCAAAACTAAGGACGCCATTTGCCATGCGTCCAAAATTGATAAGTAACCCGGATTAAGGAATACCGTACTATCTGTTTAAAGAAAGTATATCCCGATGGCAAAAAAGCGAATTGTCTGTTTTCTAAGCAAAACAGTGAACTATGTAGGTTTTAAGCGATAGTTTGATTTAAACAAACTATTATATGTAAATGAAGAGATATTTTAGCATATTTGCACAATTCATGATTTTTTAGTATTTATCTGGAGGACAGCTGCTTTAACATAAGTACGGTACCTATGGGAAATAAAACCCCACAAGAAATGTACGCCTTTTCTGACGTTTATATACTAGTACTTTAAAGTCAATAATAAAATGGAATTTTTTGAGCATACGAAATTTGTCTCGGAGATTTGTCCGGGTTCTGCAAACACATAAAGGGAGAATTGACTGGCCCTGCAAAGCTACAACGGAGAAGTGCCCGCCTGTGCATATTTCACGAACGGATGTCGTTATTGATTTATCAAAATGACACGACAATGTTTCAGTTGCCCTACCGTGTTGTAATACAGCAATGACGGCGGTGGATATTCCGAGCGGTGCTGTAAAAACCGCCGGTGAGGGTGTCGGGCAATTGATAACCAAAATTACACCAGACCCAACGTGCTCGTTGAAGGCATTGATAAAGGTTATTTTAATATATTATGATGTTATTAAATCACATCCAAATTAAAATATTTACATTCGCTTACAGTATTTACATTACTTTCTAGAGGATCTACAGCGCAATGTCAAATAACTAATTGAAAATGACTTCGCCAGTGCGCTTTACTCACGGAACTGTGTTGAAACTGACGATAAATTATATAACTGTTAATATTTCTTACATTGTTCCGAATTTAAAGTTAAAAACATATTCATGAAAAATATAAGTAAAAGGACTGCTTGCTTTTTTTCAAACCTCCTTCTGAGCGTTTACACTCAATGTGCGCAAGAAAAATAGCAACTTATCCTTAAATGATGTAACTGTTTTGGTCCTTTGTTTGATATAACAATGTGTAAACATTTTTAACAAAACGGCTAACGTCACAAAACGGCTAACGTCTTTTAAGAAAAAAGTGATATTCTTTTCTTTGTAGCGTTAATGATGCATCATATAATGTTTATGAAAAACGAATACAGCACGCAATCTGGTTTCAAGAGAATGATATATTGCAACTTTTGCCAGAACTACTTTTTAGTGTAAAAGTGTAAAATCGGAAAGAATGCTTTGCGATGCGGTTAGAAGTAAACAACAATGTTATCTTGTAAGTTGACTTGAGCATGTGCTTTGTGTACAAGATAAGAGTTGTAAGTTTTTCCTGCCTA